>PPYE01256118.1_pt1 | contig 281862 bp, 263 predicted proteins | sample 1559881 | NCBI WGS metagenome assembly PPYE01 (sample SAMN08240022, study PRJNA423297) | Human gut metagenome, whole genome shotgun sequencing project. | reverse complement strand
TTTTGCCGTTCTCGTCGAGAATAACTGCCTTCGTGTAGGTGGAACCTACGTCGCATCCGCCAAAGTATTTCATAGTATTACTTCTCCTCCTGTTATATCTATGTTTTTAGATTAGATTGTAAAGTGATCAGACGTTGTACTCGTAGTTCGGCTTGTTCATTTCATACGGCATCTTTGTCATGTCGCGGCGCGGCATGTTGTCGTAATGCTTTTTGAGCGTGGGCTCGACCACGTAGAACAGGAATTTGCCGTCCAGGTCAAAGAAGAAAACGGCAAACAGCGCGGCGTTGACGCCGAGCGCCATGAGAAGAGCTTTCAGAACTTTTGCTTTCATATCGTTTCCTCCTTCAATTACCAAGTCATGGAGTCGTCAAACTCAAGCAGCGTCGGGTCGAGAGGCTCCTCGTGCATAACGGTGGTCATGTAATCGTTGACGATCTGACGGATCTCCATACGGGACACGGTGCGGCTGTCGGGCAGCGCGTGCGGCATCCAGATCGCATGGATATTTCTATCACGGAACTCGTCCTCGAACAGGCCGTGCACACCCTGCATGCCCTTGCACTGCAGCTGATCGTACATCATGACCATGTCGCAGTTGAACTCCTCCATGTACTTCCAGCACTCAAAGATGTGGTGCAAGCCGCCGACGGCCATACGGCGCATCGGAGCCCACATGTGATACTGTGCCATGTCGTCCAGGCAGTGGTCATAGCTGTCGGTACGGATGGTCATGTTGAACATCAGGGAGTCCATGTTCATGACGGTGTTCAGACCCCAGCAGTTATACGCCCAGGTGCACCAGTTGGAGTAGTACAGCGGTGCGCAGGACCATGCCAGCACTCTGTGGCGGGTCTCCGGGAAGCTGTTGATCTTTTTCTTGACGCACTTGTTGAGGATCTTGCGGACGTGGCCGTCAACCTCGTGCCAGACCGGCAGATCGCCGAACTGGGACTGGTAGATACGGTACAGAGCCTGCGCGACGCCATTGACCGGGTAGTAGTTGGTCTTGGCGGCGACATCCCACTTCTCCCACTCGAACTTCATCAGCTCGTTCTGGGACTCGATGCACTTGACCAGGGAGTTCCAGTCAAACGGAATGCCGGTCTGCTCTTCGACGAACTTCCAGCACTGCTCAATCTCGTCGCGGCAATGCTTCTTGAGCAGCGGATCGTCAAACTGCATCGGCTGCGGCATGGCGAACAGCGGCTTGTCGAGGAACCAGTCCTGCAGGATGGAGGTAGAGACGGAAGCGTCGCAGGCCTCGTTGGAGGTAATGACGATCGGCGCATAGTCGGGCATGTCGTCGAGGACGAACAGGCCGGCTTCCGCCTGGCACATCGGGCACGGATCGCCCGGCAGGCCGATGGACTGCACCGCGTCGATGTAGTTGAGAACGGTGTGGCTGTTGACGTGGCAGGTGACGAAGTACGGGATCATTTCCATCGGGACGTTTGTCAGCTTGCCGTGCCAGGGATAGAACACGCCGCCCCAGACGGTCTCGTTGTGGGCAACGTTATGATGCCATCTGTAGTTCTTCTTGCCGCCGCGGAGGTTGGCGTCGGAGGAGAACATGCGCTGGAACTGGAAGATGGTCGCATTGACCATGCCGCGGTAGTGCCACGCGGAGGCCTTCAGGCCCTCGCCGCGCATGCCTTCCATGCCGCGGTCGAACCAGTGCAGAACCGGCAGGTAGGTCTGGCCGACCCAGCGGTAACGCCACACGCCCTTGGCAAAGTTGATGAGGCCGCCGTAGCGGACAACGTCCATGACCATGTGCGCGTAGTTGTACATCCAGATGTTGTAGAAGTAGTACATGGTGTCTTTGAAACCACGCCACTCTCTGTGCTTGTACAGGCCGGTCTTATCAATGTAGAGATCGCCCAGGCGGCGCTCCTGATGGGGCTTGCCGTACCAGAAATCATGGGCAAGTGCTTTCATATCGTATTTCATTATTTGCCCTCCTGAATCTTCTTGATTTCGATGCTCTCGACGAAGGCCTGGAAGCGGGTACGCAGCTGGCCGGAGGCGCCGTTGATGTATTCCTTTTCGATGGAGCAGACCGGGTAGCCAAAGTCACGCGGCATGACGATGGTATCGATCGTGCGCTCGTAGCTCCAGTATTCGCAGAACTTGTTGGAGGCAACGATGATGCCGTCGGCCTTGTATTCCTTGGCGAGGTCGGCCAGACGCTGCTTGCGCTCGCGCATGATATCCTGCGGCATGAAGCGCGGGCAGTTGCTGGTCTCGAGATAGTGGCGGGCGATCGCGGTCAGCGGCTTCTCGCCGTCCTTGACCACGATGGGAGCACGGGACTCCACAGCACCGTAGCAGTGACGGTCGCAGACGACTTCGGCGCCGCAGCCTTCGATCAGCTTGGTGAACTCGGGGTCGTCGTTCTCGGAGCCGGCCAGAACGACCTTGCAGCGGAACGGACTCTTCTTGTCGGGCTTGCGGGTCTTGAGCTCTTTGGCCGTTTCCTTGAGCATCGGGAGGATCAGTTCCTTCGGGCAGACCAGCGAGCAGAGCTGGATGACCTGGAACTCATAGCCCGTGATGGTCGGGTTATCGAGCTTGCGGTAATCGCCGATCTCGTTGATGACTGCGCTGATCTCGTTGTGCAGGTCGATGGCCTTCATAAGGGCTTCGTCGGAGATGTCGATGCCGAATTTCTCGTGCAGCGGATCGAGGACGTGGGCCTGCAGCTGGCCTTCGTAGTGCTCAATGCTGTTCTGGTTTCTCTTGAACGGCACGTCGGTGAACGTCACGAAGAAGTCCGGATTCTGGATGACGTCCATATAGCCAAGATGCTCCTGGAAACGGCAGGTGACCGTGCAGGTCTCAGTGCCGAAATCAGCATCCAGGAAGTTGTAGCCTCCTTCGAGTGCGCGCTCGAAGAGGCTGCGGCCGTAATGGCAGGTACGGCTGGACATGTAATATGTAGCCATGTCCGGAGAAGTGCATTTCGGCGCTCTCAGACGGACTGCAAAGCAGCCAGGCAGGTCGAGCAGAACTTCGGGCATGAAGTAGCAGGTGTAACCCAGCGCTCTCTTGCCGTCTGCCTTTCCTTGCCGGACCAACTCGTTGTTGGCCTCCTGGAGCAGGTTTTCAAATGCGATCAGGTGTTTCAAGTCTCTCATGTGCAAGCCCCCTTAAAATTTTTCGCATTCAACAACAGACTTTGTATGATTTGACAATCCGGTTTATGAAAACCCGACAAAAATGCTTGGATATATGCGCGTTTCCCAGACAGCTTTGCCGATGTGGATATCTGTTCATACACCTGAAGTATAGCGGATTTGTTGTTAATTGTCAAACAAAATATCCGTCTGAGGGGGATTTCTTTTGTTCAAATTTTCGTTGTTTTTCCTCGATTTTTTCACATTGTTTGTGGAAATTGTTCAGTAACCGGACACGCTTACGCATGGTGTCCGAAAAGAAATTTTTTTGCCGCAAAAAAACAAAACGGCACAGAAGAACGCTTCTGTGCCGTTTTGCTTTGTTTTGTTGCGTGGTGAGGATAAAATGAAAAAGGATTGCTTGCTTCTGGGCATAAGAATACCGGGACAATATTACAGAAGCAAGGCGAAAAGTATTTCCAATTCATTAAGTTTTCGCTCAGTCGAGATAAAGCCCCCAGAGCACATCCGGTTCCGCACAGGAAAACGGGCGATAGGCAGCCAGCGCCTGTGCGCCGTCAGGCCGCTGAACGCACAGCTGCGCATCCTGCACGTCGAAGGCTGCCAGCAGCGCCTGAACGGCAGGCAAAGTGTCCGCGCCCAGCAGTTCCTTGATGACAAGCCGCTCATTATCTCGCTCCACAACGGCACAGCCGTCGGCGATGTGCACCAGCGCACCGCCGCACAGATCGCAGAGGTCTGCCTGAACTGCCAGCAGCGCCGCTGACAGCTCCACATGCGCGCTGCCATGCAGCACGCGCTCGCGCAGAGCGGCGTATTCCTGTGCGCTGACGGGTTCAACGTCCGGCAGGCACTGCATATCCGGTTCGCGCTTGATGTGCAGCCGCTCGCCGCGAGCGGTCTGCGTGGCGCCCATAACGGACCGATACCAGGCGTACAGAGATGCTTCCGCGGGGAGCGTATAGAGCACGCAGCCGCTCACGTCCGCATCGGCGGCAAAGCGCTGCATCAGCGCCGACGCATAGCCATGCCCCTGCTGCGCCGGATCGGTGGAGACCGCATAGACATAGGAGCAGGGGAGAACGGCCCCACCGGCCGTATGCAGCCGGCCGTCGAGCAGATGTGCGGCCGTGGCAACATTTCCGTCCGCTTCGATCACCCAGGCGGCCGCTTCCGGCGGAAAGCGGTTATAAAATGCGCCAATCAGCTCCGGCGGGTCGCCAAAGGCCGTCTGCCAGAGCCGGGTCAGCGCCGGAAGGTCCGCCGCGGCTGCGCGGCGGATGCGCACATCAGGCATCGGGATACACCTCCGGGCAGCGCGCATAGATCTCCCGCTGAAGCGTCTTGAGGTCGACGAACGTCTCCGGCCGCTTGCTCGGGTCGCGCAGCAGGGCGGAGGGGTGGTAGATCGCCATATAGCGCCGTCCGTCCACGTCAAACCACTGCCCATGCTCGCGCGTGATGCGAAACGGGTCTTTGATGAGCGCGGTCGCGGCGATACGGCCGAGGCAGACAATGATCGCCGGATCGACGAGCGCGATCTGCCGCTGCAGCCATTCGCTGCAGCATTTCTGCTCTACGAACTGCGGGTCGCGGTTGCGCGGCGGGCGGCATTTGACAATGTTGGCGATGTAGACCTTTGTCCGGTCGAGATAAATCATCTCGAGCATATCGTCGAGCAGTTTGCCGGCCGGGCCGACGAACGGCAGGCCCTGCAGGTCTTCCTGCTCGCCGGGGCCTTCACCGATGAGCATGATGCGTGCGTCCTCGGCGCCGTCGCCGAATACGAGATGGTGTCGCGTCTCGCCGAGGCCGCAGCGCCGGCACTGCGAGCACGCCTGCTTGAGTTCTGTCCAGGCTTCGTTCATGTGCTCTGGCTCCTTTTCCTTAGATAAACCGGCTTTTTGCAGCCGGTTCTCCAAAAATCTATTGTAATGTAGCGACAAACGTATTATAATACCCCGGTATGAAAATAACAACTGTAACCTGTCTGTAACCGGTTCGCGCGGCGCGGAACGATCCCGCCGTGCCGGACATTACAATATTTTGAATGAAATTTGGTGCTTTGAATGGATTTTCAGGATTATCTGGTTCCCGGGAAAACCGGGCTGCTGATCGGTATCGGCGGCGTGTCCATGTCGCCGCTGGCGGAGGTGCTGCACGGCGCCGGGCTGGACATCCGCGGCTCGGACATGTGCGAGAGCGACAATACGCTCACGCTGCGTGAGCGCGGTATTCCGATCCACATCGGTCACAGTGCCGCCAACGTCACGGATGATATTGAGTTCGTGATCCGCACGGCCGCCGTACACGACGACAACCCGGAGGTGCACGAGGCGCACCGCCGCGGCATCCCGGTCTTTGAGCGGACGCAGGCGTGGGGCGCGCTGATGCGCGGCTACCCGAACGCACTGTGCATTTCCGGCACGCACGGCAAGACGACGACGACGTCCATGTGTACGCACATCATGATGGCGGCGGAGAAGGACCCGACCGTCATGATCGGCGGCACGCTTCCGCTGCTGCATGCCTGTCACCGTGTCGGCAAGGGCAGCACGATCATCATGGAGTCGTGCGAGTATTATAACTCGTTCCTTTCCCTCAATCCGACGATCGCCGTGATCCTGAACATCGAGGCGGATCATCTGGACTTTTTCAAGGATATCGAGGACATCAAGCACTCGTTCCGCCAGTTTGCCGAGCGCGTTCCGGCCGAGACGGGCACCGTGATCGCAAACTGCGACGATGCCAACACCATGGACGCCCTGCGCGGGATTGCGCGCAAGGTCATCACCTTCGGCCTGAGCCCGAAGGCGGACGTGTACGCTGAAAATATCATGCACCGCGGCTCCTCGTCCGAGTTTGATATTTATCACCAGGGAAATCTGTTTGCCCATGTGACGATCCACGTTCCGGGTATCCACAATGTGCGCAATGCGCTCGCGGCCACGGCTGCGGCCATCGTGCTCGGTGTCAGTCCGAACGCCGTCAAGTACGGTCTCGCCGGTTTTGAAGGCGCCGGCCGCCGGTTTGATTATAAGGGCAAGTTCCAGGGCGCGGATCTGTATGATGATTATGCGCACCACCCGAGCGAGCTGCGCGCGCTGCTCGACGCGGTCGATACGCTCGATTATCAGCGCACGATCGTCGTGTTCCAGCCGCACACCTACAGCCGCACGGCGAAGCTCTTCAACGATTTTGTGGAGCAGCTCCGCCGCCCGACGATCGTCTATCTGGCGGAGATCTATGCCGCGCGCGAGAAAAACACCATCGGCATTTCTTCTGCCGATCTGGCCGCGCAGATCCCGGGTGCGAAGTTCTACCCGACATTCGCGGAGATCGAGGCTGAGCTGCGCCGCATTGCCCGCCCGGGCGACATTATCCTGACCGTGGGCGCCGGCGATGTGTTCCGCATCGGCGAGCACCTCCTGCATCCGGTGGACAACAAGGATTGAGTCCGCGCGGTTGAAAGCAAATTGCATCCAAAGCTGTCGGTTTTCGGCCGGCAGCTTTTTTGCGCCCAAAAGCAAACGATTCCTGCGCAAAGACATTTTCTGCGACAGCGGGGAATGACAGTTTTCATAACGATAAAAATCTATAATTTATGTAAACTGTTTTGCGTCAGGAGGAACCGTTATGCATGTCAAAATCGCGGGGCACGACCAGCCGGTGCGCGCACCCGGCGCCTTGCCGAGCCCGATCGGGCTGCTGCCGGCAAGCGAAAATGCCAAATGGGTCGGTATGCTCGTCAGCTTTGCGCTCGGGCTGATCCTGTCAACGGCGCATATTGCCGGGTCGCCGGCGCCGTTCGGGCTGGCATTTCTGGCGGCCATGGGGTATGGTTCCGGCGGCGCACTGTGCCTCGTCGGCTGTGCGCTGGGCTACTTTGCGGCGTTCGGCGTAGCGACCGGCACACAGCTCGCCGCCGGCTGCTGCCTGACGTTTTTGACGGCGTATTTTCTGCGCAGCCATCCGTTAGTGCAGACGCGCTGGTATCCGCCGGCCGTTTCCGCAGCGGCCTACATACTGACGCGGCTGGTGCTGTACCTGCTCACGGGCGGCCTGTCGCTGCTGCTGGTATCAAGAATGGCGCTGTTTTTGCTGCTGTGCGCAGCGTCGGCCTACGGATTCGACGATCTGCTGCGCGCGCAGGAGCCGCGCACGGTCAATGCGGAGATCTGCCGCAACGTTTCGACCGTGTTTTTGCTGGCGTGCCTGCTCATGGGTGTGAACAACCTGCTGCTGTTTGACACGCTGTCAGTCAGTCGGGCGCTCTCGGTGCTCATTTTGCTCGTCCTCAGCGGGACGGGCGGCGCGCTGTGCGGGGCATCGGCCGGGCTGATTCTCGGCATCGCCATGGATGTGGCTGCCGGGGCAGGCGTTCTGTTCTCGGTCGTCTATGCCGCTGCCGGGCTGCTGTCCGGGCAGTTTTGCAAGCATCGGCGTGGGTTTTATCTGCTCATTTTCGCGGCCGCGTACCTGTTGGCGCTGTTTTGCATCCCGCTTTCGGAGCTGCGCATTGGCGCAGGTGTGGAGCTGGCGCTCGCCATCGGCGCGTATCTGGTGATACCAAAAAAGTTTGTGGTAGCGGTCGGCGCATTTTTGCAGCCGCTGCGCGGCGGGAGCGGGGAGTCCGGTCTGCGTCGCTATGTCGCCGCGCGCGTCGGCGGCGTGGCGCATGCGTATCAGCAGCTGCATGACACGGCAAGTCAGGCGGCGGCTACGGCAGAAAACGACGCAGATGTGGCAAAAGTATTTGACCGCGCGGCCGACCGCGTCTGCTGCCGGTGCAAATTGCAGCAGGAGTGCTGGACGCGCCGGGCGCTCGACACGCTCAATATTATGAACGATGTCACGCGGCACATTCAGGCGCGCGGCCGGCTGCTGCCGGAGGATTTCCCGCCGTATTTCCGTGGCCGCTGTGTCCATCTGCACGAGTACACCGAGGTCGTCAACGGCGAACTGCGTCTGCGCGCCTACCGGCAGCGGATGCAGGAAACGCTGCAGGAAAGCCGCACTGTGCTCTGGGAGCAGTATGCCGACTTTGCGCAGGTGCTCACGAATGTCTCGCGCGAGCTCGACAGCAGTTACGGTGCCGACCCACTGGCGGAGCAGCGGCTGATCCGCTATCTTCGCACCGTCGGCGTGGAAGCGGACGCAGCCGTGTTCCGCGAGAGCACGGGCCGCCTGCGCGTGACGATCGACAGCCACTATCTGCGCCCGCTGCTGGAGCTGCCGGACTATCTGGACAAGCTCTCGGCAACATTAGGCGTGCGCCTGTGCATGCCGGAAAACGCCGCGCGGGACGACAGCCTGCTCCTGCTCGAGGCGGAGCCGCTGGCAGTTTCCGTCGGCATTGCGTCCATGCGCAAGAAGGGGGAAACGGTCTCCGGCGACCGCGGTACGTATTTTAAGACGGACGCGGGGCAGCTGTGCGTGATCCTGTCCGACGGTATGGGCTGCGGCGAGACGGCGGCTGACGGCAGCATCAGCACCGTCGGCATGCTGGAGGAGTTTTTGCGCTCCGGCGTCAGCCCGGCGCTGGCGATGAAGCTGCTCAACTCCGCCATGCTCCTGCGTGACGGGGAGAATTGGGGCTATGCCACTGTGGATCTCATGTGCATGAATCTATTTACCGGTGAGGCGGATTTTTATAAATACGGCGCCGCACCGACGTATGTCAAGTCCGGCGGCGCGCTCAAAAAGCTGCGCTGCACGTCCTTTGCGCCCGGGCTTGAGCAGGAGAGCGGAAAAGCGCCGGATGAGCTGCACATGCATCTCAAGCCCGGCAGCGTGGCCGTGATCGCAAGCGACGGTGTTGTCTCCGACGGGCGCGACGATTGGCTGCGCAGGCTGCTGAACGATTCGGACGACCGTGATATGAAAACGCTGGCGGGCAGCGTCGTGCGCGCGGCGATCAGCGAATACGGGCGCAGCGACGACATGACCGCCCTGGCGGTGAAAGTGGAGGTGCGCAGCTGATGAAACGAAAAAACAAGTCCACCCGCCGGGCGGACGCCGTGCAGCCGCTCCCGCTGCCGGCGGACGCGGGTGAGATTGCCTTCGCCCACGGTGTTTCGCGCCGTGTCGTTGTGGTCGATGCAGCCGAAAGCCCGCTGTTCGAGCAGATCATTTATATTGTGCGCGATGATGCTGCCAGCGGTGGCGTCACGGCGGCGGATCTGGTGCAGCAGGCGCGGGATGCCGTCGGCTGTGTACCGGTGCCCGCGCCACGGCCGCGGCAAAAATCCCATACCGGCCTGCTGATCTGGCTGTGCTTTGTCGCCGGTGCGCTGGCCGCCGGCATCGGATACTGCCTGTACTGCGGCTGGTGAGCGGACGAATTTCCAACGACCCGGAGGGCTGTGTGTCCTCCGGGTCGTTTTCTGCGGAAAAACCGGTTGTCAACGCTTGACGAAAGTGTTAGAATAAAGCGCCTGAAACGATTTTTACAGCGGGAGGTTATCCTTATGAGCACGATCAAAGACCTGAACCTGGCGCCGTCCGGCGAGCGGAAGATCCGCTGGGTGGAAGCACATATGCCTGTTTTGCGCGACATCGGCAGCGATTTTGCGCGGGAAAAGCCGTTTGCCGGTCTGAAGATCGCGCTCTCCGTGCATCTGGAGGCCAAGACGGCCTACCTGTGCCGCGTGCTCGAGATGGGCGGCGCGGAGATGCACGTCACCGGTTCCAACCCGCTGTCCACGCAGGACGACGTTGCTGCGGCACTGGCGGCAAAGGGCATGGACGTGCACGCGGTCTATGGCTGCACGGACGAGGAATATCATGCGCATCTGCGCAGTGTGCTCTCCGTCGGGCCGAACATCATCATTGACGACGGCGGCGATCTTGTGCACCTGATGCACACGGAGTTCACGGACCTCATCCCGCAGGTCATCGGCGGCTGCGAGGAGACGACGACGGGCATCCACCGCCTGCGCATCATGGATCGCGCCGGGACGCTGCGCTTCCCGATGATTATGGTCAATGACGCCGACTGCAAGCACCTGTTCGATAACCGCTACGGCACGGGCCAGTCCGTGTGGGACGGCATCATGCGCACGACGAATCTCGTCGTCGCCGGTAAGTACGTGGTCGTGAGCGGCTATGGCTGGTGCGGCAAGGGCGTGGCCCTGCGTGCAAAGGGGCTCGGTGCAAAAGTCATCGTGACCGAAGTTGACCCCATCCGGGCGCTCGAGGCCGTCATGGACGGCTACGAGGTCATGCCGATGATGGACGCTGCCGCCATCGGTGACATTTTTGTGTCCGTCACGGGCTGCAAAGACGTCATCACGCTCGAGCATTGCGAGCGGATGAAAGACGGCGCGATCGTCTCCAACGCCGGACACTTCAATGTCGAGATCGACATGGAAGCGCTCGATCGCTGCGCGGATGAAATCTATGAGGCGCGGCACAATATTGATGCTTACCGTCTGCCGAACGGCAAGACGATCTATGTCATCGCACAGGGCCGGCTGGTCAACCTGGCGGCCGGCGACGGGCACCCGGCGGAGATCATGGACATGAGCTTTGCCGTGCAGGCCATGAGCGCGGAGTATCTGGTGCGCACGCGCGGGGAGCTGCGGCCGGGCGTCGTGTCGGTCCCCACGGAAATTGATGATAACATTGCGCGCCGCAAGCTCAAGGCCATGGGCGTTTCCATTGACAGCCTGAGCTGCAGCCAGAAAGAATACCTCAACGGTTGATCCTTTGAGACCGGACGGAAAGGAGGGGCAGGGAGATGGACGATCAGAACCGGGAATACGAAGATTACGAGGCGCTGCACGACGAACTCTTTGCACTTCTGGATCAGCACCGGATGAAGGCGCTGAGCCAAAAGCTCGGCGAGATGAACGAGTTTGATATTTCCGAGTTCCTCGGCGAGCTGTGGGAGGACAATCCGCAGCGGATGGCCATGGTGTTCCGCATCCTGTCCAAGGAGATCGCGGCGGCCGTGTTTGCCAACCTCGAGGTCGAGGAGCAGGAGACGATCATCAACTCCATCACCGATACGGAGCTTGCCGGCATCATCGAAGAGCTGTATGTCGACGATGCCGTCGACATGATGGAGGAGCTGCCGGCCAACGTCGTCAAGCGTGTCATGCGCACGGCGACGCCCGCTACGCGCAACCTCATCAACCAGTACCTGAAATACCCCGAAAACTCTGCCGGCAGCATCATGACGGCCGAGTTTGTGGACCTGAAAAAATACATGAGCGTGCGCGAAGCGTTTGCCCGCATCCGCAAGATCGGCGAGGATAAGGAGACGATCTATGTCTGCTATGTCACGTCGGCCAAGCGCAAGCTCGAGGGCGTTGTCACAGTCAAGGATCTGCTGCTGTCGGATGATGATGTGATCCTTGAGGACATCATGGACACGAATGTCATCTATGCCTCCACGACCGACGACCAGGAAGAGGTCTCGGACATGATCTCCAACTACGACCTCATCGCGATCCCGGTCGTGGATAAGGAAGGCTGCCTCGTCGGTATCGTCACGGTCGACGATATCATCGACGTCATGGAGCAGGAGGCCACGGAGGACATTGAAAAGATGGCCGGTATCACGCCGTCCGATAAGCCCTACTCCCGCACGAGCGTCGTGGACATCTGGAAAAACCGCATCCCGTGGCTGATGTTCCTCATGCTCTCGGCAACGTTCACCGGCATGATCGTCACGCATTTTGAGGATGCACTGGCGACGCAGGTCGCGCTCGCGTCGTTCATGCCCATGCTCATGGGCACGGGCGGCAACTCCGGCAGCCAGTCATCCACGGCGATCATCCGCAGCCTGTCGCTGGGCGATACCTCTCCGTCGGATGCGCTGCGCGTGATCTGGAAGGAGCTGCGCGTTGCGTTTTTGTGCGGCGTTTCGCTGGCGGCGGCCAACTTTATCAAGATGCTACTCGTTGACCGGCTGCTGCTGGGCAACACTGCCGTAACGATGTCGGTCGCGGCGACTGTCTGCTGCACGATCGTGTTCGTGGTCATGTTCGCAAAGGTCGTGGGCAGTTTGCTGCCGATGATCGCGGAAAAGATCGGCGTCGATCCGGCCGTCATGGCAAGCCCGCTCATTTCGACGATCACGGACGCCGTGTCGCTGCTGATCTATTTCTCCATTGCGAAAATGTTCCTGCATTTTTAATCGATTTGTGTACTGCAACGCCCCCGGAGAAACCGGGGGCGTTTTGCCATGGAAAAGCACTTGCATAATGCGCGGAAAATCATTATAATAAAGTGTCACATTTTGCGTATGACCACACTCACAAAACAGCGAGGTGCGCTATGAGATCAAGCCTAAAAAGAGTGATAACGGCGCTGCTTGCCGCCGTCCTGCTGGCCGCGGCGCCCTGTGCGCCGGCCTTCGGCGCGCAGACGTATTACGTCAATGACGGTGACAACACACTGGCACTGGCGGATGCGTATGCCATCGGTGCGGACGGCAGCACGGCGAAGCTGCCGGAGCGCGGCGTTTATGCCGCCACGGCGAGCGGCACGCAGCTGCTTGGCGGCAGTGAATATGAAAATGAGCAGCCGAACATTCCGAACGGCATCGTTCGTGTCGGCCTGGCGTTCGGCTCGACGGCGCTGGATGCGGTCCATCTGCAGATCCAGACCGGCTCCGGTTTTGCATTTGGATATTATGATTCCGACCGCGTGTTCCGGTCCGTCGGCTCCACAGCGGAGAGCGCTGTCACCGTTGTCGCGGACACGAATGTCACGGTTGGGGACAGCACCTTCGGCGCTTATCATGTCCAGCTTGCCGATACCTATGCGAGCTTTGACGCGGCGCAGGCAGCAGCCAACAGCTGCGGCGGCTATCCGGTGTACTATAACGGCAGCTACCGTGTGCGCATTGGCAGCTACCAGAGTGCAGACGGCGCACCGGCGTCGCAGGGCACGGTCGTCTCCGGCGGAGCACGCAGTGTGCTGGTCGTGAAGGCCGGAACGGATCAGATCCTCTTCGGTTTCGACTGCGGCTCGACCTATTCGCTCTCCCTTGCACCGCAGAGCGGCAGCGGCGCTGCCATCACGCAGGTGGCCGAGTGCAAGGACCGCAGCGGTACCCGTTCGTGCAAGTATTACGGTGATTTTCAGTTTACGCGCCTCAACACGCAGGAGCCGCAGAAGCTCACGTTGGTGAATTTCGTCGGTCTGGAGCCCTATGTCAAGGGCGTCACGCCGTATGAAATGAGCAGCAGCTGGCCGCTCGAGGCACTCAAGGCGCAGGCGGTCTGCGCACGTACCTATATTGCCTCTCACATGAATGGCTCACCGGCCTACGGCTTTGACGTCACGGGAACGACGACCAGCCAGGTCTATTACGGCACACTGGATGCTTCGGACAACAGCGACCGCGCCGTGGACGAGACGGCGGGGAAGTTCGTCCGCTATGAGGGCAAGCTCTGCGAGACGTTCTATTTCGCGGCGGACGGCGGCGCGACCGAGGACTCCGAAAACGTCTGGGTGACGGCGGTGCCGTACCTGCGCGGCGTTGTCGACCCGTATGAGAAGGACATCGACTTTTACTGCAAGAGCTGGAGCACGTCCATCTCCCGCGCAGCTGTCGGGGATGTCTCCATCACCTATACGCCCATCGGCAATGCCATGACCGTGACGGTCGGCGGCAAAACCTACAGCAAAGACGCCGTGCGCACATTCCTGACAAGCGTCTGCGGTCTGCGCTATAACAGCCGCCACTTCACCGTGGAGTATGACGCCGCTGCGGATGCCTATTCTGTCGTCGGCGGTGGCTATGGCCACAACTGCGGCATGAGTCAGTGGGGCGCCAAGGCCATGGCAGAAGTCCACGGCAAGACCTACGAGGAGATCATCAGCTTTTACTATACCGGAGCTTATGTAGCATGAAAAAATCGGATTTTTATTTTGACCTGCCGGAGGAGCTCATCGCGCAGACACCGCTCGAGCGCCGCGATGCTTCCCGGCTGCTGACGCTGGATAAAACGACCGGCGCCGTTGCCCACCACCACTTTTACGACCTGCCGCAGTTCCTGCGCCCGAACGACTGCCTTGTGCTCAACGATTCGCGCGTGCTCCCGGCGCGCCTGCTCGGCCACCGCAGCACCGGCGGTGCGGTCGAGGTGCTGCTGCTGCGCGACCTTGGCGACGGCAAGTGGGAGTGCCTGACCCGACCGGGCCGAAAGACACAGCCCGGCACTGCGCTCTCGTTTGGCGACGGGGAGCTGACCGCCACGGTCGTCGACGCGGTCGCCGACGGCAACAAGATCGTGCAGTTTCACTATGACGGCATCTTTCTAGAGGTGCTCGAGCGGCTGGGCAAAATGCCGCTGCCGCCGTATATCAAGGCGGAGCTGCAGGACCAGGAGCGCTATCAGACGGTTTATTCCCGCGAGCTCGGCAGCGCCGCTGCGCCGACGGCGGGCCTGCACTTTACGAAGGAACTGCTGCAGCAGATCGCGGACATGGGCGTGAAGATTGGCTACGTCACACTGCACGTCGGCCTCGGTACGTTCCGGCCCGTCAAGGAGGACGAGATCGAGGACCATCCGATGCACTCGGAATTTTGCATCATCCCGGAGGAAACGGCGCGCATGGTCAACGAGACGAAGGCCAACGGCGGCCGCGTTATCTGCATCGGCACGACGTCCTGTCGCACAGTCGAGAGCTTTGCGGATGTGGACGGAACGCTCCGCGCGCAGTCCGGCTGGACGGACATCTTCATCTATCCCGGCTACAAATTTAAGTGCATGGATGCGCTCGTCACGAATTTTCACCTGCCGGAGAGCACGCTCATCATGCTCGTGTCGGCGTTGGCCGGACGGGAGCATATCCTCAACGCATACAAAATTGCCGTTGAAAACCGCTACCGGTTCTTCTCGTTCGGCGACGCCATGTTCATCGCCGATGGCCTCGATGCCGGCAGCGCTGAGTGAAGAAATAAAAAACAGGCCCGCGATCGCGGGCCTGTTTTTTGCTGCCTCTGTTCAGTTTTGCGCAGCTTCAAATGCCTGCTGCAGATCGGCGATGATGTCGTCGGGGCCTTCCAGACCGACTGCCAGACGAATCAGACGATCCGAGAAGCCGGCGGCCTCGATCTCTTCTTTCGTGCACATGGAGTGCGTCATGGAAGCGGGGTGCTGGATAAGCGTCTCGCAGTCGCCGAGGCTGACGGCCAGCGCGCACAGATGCACGTGGTTGAGCACTTTCTTGGCTTCCTCGAAGCTGCCCATCCCGAATGAGACGACACCGCCGAACCTCGTCATCTCGCGGACGGCCACGGCGTGATCGGGGTGATTTTCCAGACCGGGATAGAACATCTTCTGCACATACTTGGAGCCGGCAAAGAAGTCCACCACCTTCTGCGTGTTTGCGCAGACGGCGTCCATACGGACCTTGAGCGTTTTGAGGCCGCACAGGATCAAAACGCCTCCTGCGGCCCGAGCACCGCGCCCGTAATGTCCTTGAGACCGAACATGCGGATCTTGTCCATGATCTCCTTCGCGCCACCGAGAAGCCTGCGACCACATCGCCGTGGCCGTTGAGATACTTGGTCGCGCTGTGCACGACAACATCCGCGCCCAACTTCAGCGGCTGCACCAGCAGCGGTGTGGCGAAGGCGTTGTCCACGATGACGAAGCAGTCCGAATTCTGCGCGTGCGCGTAGTCCGCTACGGCGGCGATGTCCGTGACTTTCGTGCTGGGGTTGGCGCGGGAAAACAGCTTCACAATTGTTGAGGATGACTGCCTCAGCGATCTGGCGTTTGACGGTCGCCCGCGCCAGACACTGCGAGGTCAGGACGGCGGCGATACCGTGCTGTACCTGAACTCGTTTTCCAAGTCGCTCGTGCCGGGGCTGCGCCTCGGCTATCTGCTCGTTCCTGGCCGGTTTGAAAAACGGCTGATCCTTGCAAAGTTCAATGCCGATATTGCAAGCCCTGTGCTCCTGCAGGAGATGCTGGCGCTGTATCTTCAGCGCGGGCTCTATGCAGTGCATCTGGAGCGGCTGGTTGCACAGTATGCGCCCAAGCGCCGCTGCATGGCGCAGGCGATCCTGGCGTCGCGTCATCTGTCTCTGCCATATCCGGAGCAGGCAAGCGGCGTGTTTTTCTGGGTGCAGATCCCGGACGCCGTGGACGCCGTCCTGCTCTGGAAGCGGCTGCGCCTGCAGGGCGTCAAGCTCATGCCGGGAACCGTATTCAGTCTGACCGGCAGCGCGCAGCATTTCCTGCGCCTGAGCTATGTCGGCTGCCCGCTGGAGCAGATACCGGAAAGGATACACTGTATCGACTGGCTGCTGGAGCACCAAGCGGCGTCAGAAATTTAGTTGAGGTATCTTATTGCATATTTTGTGAACAAACATAGCGCCTTTTATGAACGTTAGCGCTCAACGCTTGACAGTGCTAAAAAGCGTGCTATGATGAAGACGATCGATGAGGGAAGGCCTCCAGAGGGCCTCCGGAGATTAGGCATTGTTGTACAAACGGTAACAGAGTTCGCCAACGCGTGGAGTTTTTCCCCAGCGCCTACGAAAGGTATGAATGGAGGAATGACTTATGTTGCCGAGCATTTTTGGTGAAAACCTGTTTGATGATTCGCTGTCCGATTTCTTTGATTTCGGCCGCATGATGCCGCAGGTCAGCAGTGAGCTGTATGGCAAGCACGCCAGAAATCTGATGAAGACCGATGTCCGCGAACTGGACGGCTCTTATGAGCTGGACGTGGACCTGCCGGGCTTCAAGAAGGATGAAGTGACGGTCGATCTCCAGGACGGTTACCTGACGATCAGCGCTGCCAAGGGTCTGGACAAGGACGCGTCCGATAAGAAGGGCAAGTTCCTGCGCCAGGAGCGTTACGCTGGCTCCATGAGCCGCAGTTTCTACGTCGGTGACGATGTGGAATCCGCAGATATCTCCGCGAAGTTCGAGGACGGCATTCTGAAGATCAGCGTCCCGAAGGCTGCGCCGAAGGAGCTTCCGAAGCACACGACCATCGCGATCGAGTAATATGCAGCAATGCACAAGCGCCCCGGCCATTTTGGCCGGGGCACCGCTCGTATTATGCTGAAAGATCCGCTCTGGAATACAGGGCGGATTTTTTCTGCCTGTTTGACAGAAAAACCGCACTGTGTATACTGGCCTTGCTTTAACATCCGTTTCAATATCCCTTCCGGCTTCTTGATATACTCAATGCGAGGTGAGCAATATGACCGTCAAACAGCGGCTGAGCCGCTCCAATATTTATATGTTCCTTATTCCGCTGCTGATTGCGGCAGCGCTGCTGCTTGTTGGCGCCGGGATCGCGCTGTATGTGCTCGAGACGGTGTACCTGCCGAAGATCGGCCTGAGCCTGCAGGAAATGCACATCACACTCGAGCAGTACGAGTCGATGTTCGCAAAATTTGAGGTGTTTCTCTGGGTGTACCTCGGTGCGGTCGGTATGGCGCTGCTGCTGACGATCGTGTTCACGAATGTGTTTCTCACGCGCTCGCTCTTCCGGCACATTTCCGAGCCGCTGGAGCTGCTGGTCGCAGGCGTGGAGCGTGTGGAGCACGGCGATCTGGACACGCCAATCGCCTACACCGGAGCGGATGATTACATTGAAAACCGTTTTCCCCCAGCGTACTGGTCGCGCGGGTCAAAGCGAATCTGTCGCAGTACCGCAGGCTCAAACCGCAGCCGGCCAAGTCCGTGATCGTGGAGGCAGGCCCGCTCCGGATCGATACCGAGGCGCACACGGCCGCGGTGCGCGGCGAGCAGCTGACGCTGACCAACAAGGAGTACGAGCTGCTGCTGTTTCTGGCGCGGCACCCGAACCAGGTTTTTAGCCGCGAGGATCTCTATGAGTTCATCTAGGGGCTGGAATCCATGGGCGACAACATCACGGTCGCCGTGCACGTCAACCGCCTACGTGAAAAGGTGGAGGAGAATCCCTCCAAGTCGCAGCGCATCCAGACCGTCTGGGGTGTTGGCTACCGTTTAAATACGCTTTAAGACTGCGTTATCCGATTTTTAATCTGTCCCTTCATACTGGGCTAGCCCGGTTGAGGGGACAGATTTTTTCTACGGAGGTCAACGTCATGAAAAATTACGTGATGACAAAAAACTATAAGAAAGTGTTTCGCCGGCTCATCATCTGCTTTGTGATCCTTGCGGTCATCAGTGCGGTCGGGATTCCGCTGAGCCTGTCGCAGCAGATCCACGATGCATCCGTGCTGGCATTCTGGATCGTCCGCGATCAGCCGGCACGCGCATAACACAACCGAGGGAGGTGGCACGCTGTGCATACGATTGAGACGATCAACTACATCATCATGTGCCTGTTTTTTGTGTGCTATGCCTACCAGTTCGCGTATATTCCACTGGCGTGGCTGCCTGCACGAAAACGGCAAACACCGAAACCGGATCCGGATCACACATTTGCAGTTCTGATCGCGGCCCATGATGAAGCGACGGTGATTGGCGCGCTCGTCGACAGCCTGTGCGCGCAGACCTATCCCGCGCAGCAGATCGGGATCTTTGTGACGGCTGACCGGTGCAGCGACCGCACTGCCGAGATCGCCCGCGCCCACGGCGCCGTGGTGTTTGCGCGCAGTGCAGGCGGCCGGAGCGCTGGCGATCTCGGCGATGGGTGCTGCCGGGCATTTCTGGTTCGTCTCTGCTGATGTCGTGCGGGCTGTATCTGCCCGTGATCGCGGCGATGAAAGACCTGCTGCATTTTCAGTTCGGACAGTTCTGGCTGCTGGCTGCGGTGGGACTTGGGGCACTTGTGGGGTTTGCGGTTGCGCCGCATTGCATCCGCCGCTGGATGCGCAAAGCGCCGGGCGCCGTCACCTACGCCGTGCTGGGCATGATGCTCGGTTCCCTCTATGCGATCGTTGTCGGCCCGACGACGCTGAAGGTGCCGCAGCACGTCATGACGCTCTCTGATTTTCACATTCTCTGGTTTGTGCTCGGCGCTGCCGTGATGCTGGGCCTGGAAGCGCTGAAAAAACACATGCAGAAAGTGCCGGTGCATTGACACGCAAATCTGCCGGGAACGCTTGACTTGATGCGGCAATCTGTTAGAATAAGTAGGCAATCCAAACAGAAAGGCAAGCAAGCTATGTTTCAACTGATTTGCAAAGACGGCCATGCACGCCGCGGTACGTTCACGACGCCGCACGGTACGGTGCAGACGCCGGTGTTTATGAATGTCGGCACGCAGGCGGCCATTAAGGGCGCGCTCTCAGCGGAGGATCTGGAGACGATCGGCTGTCAGGTCGAGCTGTCCAATACGTATCATCTGCACGTGCGTCCGGGCGACGAGCTGATCCGCGACCTGGGCGGCCTGCACAAATTCATGACCTGGGACAGACCGATCCTGACCGACAGCGGCGGATTCCAGATTTTTTCGCTGGCGCAGCTGCGGAAGATCACGGAAGAAGGCGTCGCATTCAACTGCCATGTGGACGGTCGGCACATCTTCATGGGGCCGGAAGAAAGCATGCGTATTCAGGCCAATCTCGGCTCGGATATTGCGATGGCATTTGACGAGTGCATCAAGATCCCGTCGCCCTACGATTATGTGAAAAACTCCTGCGACCGGACATATCGCTGGCTGCAGCGCTGCAAGACAGCGCTCGCGGATTATACCGGCCGCGACGATGCGGTCAACCCCGGCCAGGTGCTCTTCGGTATCAACCAGGGCACGATTTTTCAGGATCTGCGCATCGAGCACATGAAGAAGATCGCGGACCTTGACCTGGCCGGTTATGCGATCGGCGGCCTTGCGGTGGGGGAGACGACGCAGGAGATGTATGACACCATCGCCGCCGTTGAGCCCTATATGCCGGCCGATAAGCCGCGCTACCTGATGGGCGTCGGCACGCCGGGGAACATCATCGAATCCGTCGCGCGCGGCGTAGACTTCTTCGACTGTGTCATGCCGGCCCGCAACGGTCGCCACGGGCACCTGTTCACGTGGTTGGGCGTGATCAACATCAAAAACGAGAAGTATCAGCGCGACGAGCAGCCGATCGACCCACAGTGCGACTGCCCGGTCTGCCGGCGGTATTCCCGCGCCTATCTGCGGCACCTGTTCAAGGCGGAAGAGATGCTGGCCATGCGCTTTGCCGTGATGCATAATTTGTATTTTTATAATACGCTCATGCAGCGCATCCGCACGGCGATCGAGGCAGGGGAGTACGAGGCATTCCGGAAAAGTTACACATCCGTACTCGATATGCGCATTTAATGCTTGCATTTGCATAGGAAAGCAGATATAATATCTTTATCTTTATACGGAGGTAAAACCATGGGAAGCTCTGGCGGATATTCATCCATTATCATGATCGTTCTGATGCTTGTCATCTTCTACCTGTTCCTGATTCTTCCGGAGAACAAGAAGAAGAAAAAGCTCAATGAAATGCGTTCCAATCTGAAAGTCGGTGACGATATCGTCACGATCGGCGGTATGATGGGCAAAGTCGTCCACGTCACGGACGACAGCGTGACCTTCGAGACCAGCGAAGATCAGGTTCGCATCCAGGTTGCCAAGTGGGCCATTTCCACGAACGCCCGCGCCGAGGCACAGGCTGCCAAGGAAGCGCAGGAGCGCAAGGCTGCCAAGCAGAAAGCGAAAGAAACGAAAAAGGAAGAGCCGAAGCACGAGGAGCCGAAGGGCCCTAAGGTGTAAAGCTGCTTTCGGAATGATTCACCCCCTGCAGGAATATGCTGTGATGCATACGTTCTGCAGGGGGTGTTTTTTTGAATACGGAACAAAAATGGCTGCCGACGCTCTCGCGTGCGGCGGCAGCCGGCTTGGCCGGGCTTGGGCTCACGCTGCTGCTGAGCTGGCTGGCAGCGCTGGCCATGAATCACGATGTGCTGCCCGGCGCGGACACGCGCCTCGCCGCATGGGTGTGCTGCGGGCTTGCGTGCTTTGCTGCCGGCGCGTTCTCGCCGCGGCCGGAGCAGGGGAGGGCACTTGGCGGAGCCATGACGTGGGCAGCGTGGGCAATCGGATATCTCATTCTGAAAGCAGCCGTCGGGGCGCAGGTTTTTTGCGCCGCTACCGCTGTTACGCTGCTGACCGCGCTGGTTGCCGCGATCGCCGGTTCGTGCATTTTTCATAAAAAGTTACGAAATAGAACAAAGAAGAAAAAACGGAAACAGAAGGGATATTACGCCGCGTAATCATCTGCTCGGTTTACATAATCACGACATGATTACCTATATATTGCGTATGCGGAGCAATGATTACCGAAATGTAGTCATGCGCTGCTGGAAATACTGAGCATGTTCTTCTGCTCAGTTACACGGTTTACATAATATTGTTAACATAATTTCTTGTCATAATAAACAAAAATGAACAAATTCTGACGAACTACTTGATAACATTTTCGATTTGTATTATATTATGTCTACAACGCATTATGTAAATTGTCATGTTATGAGCGCGCGTTCATAAGCTGTCAGTGGTGATGAATGTGCGACATAACAGATTGCGTGTGCGCCGGAAACCGGCCGTATCTCACTTTCCGCTGCCGCCGCTGATCGCAATCGGTATGGCGGCGGGCTATGTGATCGGCTGCTGCTTCGGCGCCAACGCTGCGCTGCCGGAGCCGTCGAATCCGGTTCTTTCCTTTTTGAGCAGCAGCGGCGCGGGCGGGACGCTATACGGCGGCCTGCTGCCGGAACTGTGCGTCTCATGCGCCTACGGTTTTGCATTTTTGCTGCTGTCTACCTCGTATCTCGGCTTTTTGCTGATACCGGCCGTTTTCGGGGTCAAAGGTTTTCTGTCCGCCTGTACGGCGGCGGCTTTCCTGAATTCCGGCTGCGATCATGCGTTTTGGCTCTCATGCGTTGCGGTCGGGCTGCCCGGCATTTTTCTCGTGCCGGCGCTGTTTTTGCTTGGCATGCTCTGCGCGCAGATGTCCGTGCGCCTGCTCGAGCAGCGGCGCGGCCTGCCGGTTCCCGTGACATCGGAGCGATATTCCCGGGAGCTGGCGCTTGTGTTCTGCCTGCTGCTGGCGGCTGCGGCCGCCGCGTGCTATGCGGTACCGTTCTTCACACGGCTTATTCTGTGACCCGTGGTCACTGTGGATGAAATCTGATTGGAAAGGGGGAAGTCGTCATGCGGGATTCCGACGGAATGGAATTGTTCGAATCCTATCTGCGCGATGTCAAGCGTTCCTCGCAAAACACGATTTCCTCATACCTGCGGGATATCCGCCAACTCAGCGAATATCTGCATGCACACACGGACGCCGATCTCGGCTCCGCGGAAGAGGAAGAGCTGTGTGAATACATCGACTGGATGCGCAGCAACGGCAAGTCCGTTGCCACGGTTTCCCGGGCAATCGCATCGCTGAAGAATTTCTATGGGTTTCTGCTCAATAATCACTATGTGCAGCATAATCCGACCGGCAAGCTCGTGCCGGACAAGGCCAAGCAGAAGCTACCGCAGATCCTCTCAAGCAAGGAAGTCGAGTTGCTGCTGGCGCAGCCGGAGTGTACGGACGCCAAGGGCTACCGCGACCGCGCCATGCTTGAGCTGCTGTATGCGACCGGCATCCGCGTCAGCGAGCTGATCTCGCTGAACATCACGGACGTGAATCTGTCTGCAGGTGTGATTCGCTGCCAGGGCCGCGACAAGGCGCGCATGATCCCCATGTATCCGGCGGCCGTGCGTGCCCTTACGGAATACATCAACTTCATCCGCCCGCAGATGATCGCTGCTCCGGATGAACAGGCGCTGTTCGTCAACGTCAGCGGGGAACGGATGTCGCGTCAGGGCTTCTGGAAGCTCATCAAGAACTATCAGACCAAGGCCGGTATTGAAAAAACGATCACGCCGCACACGCTGCGCCATTCCTTCGCGGCACATCTGCTGGAAAACGGCGCCGATATCCACGCCATTCAGGAAATGCTCGGCCATGCGGATATCTCCTCGACGCAGATCTATTCGCACCTTGTCAGCAAGCAGCTCAAGGATGTCTACAACAAGGCGCACCCGCGTGCGTGACATACGTGTTTTCAAGCGCTCCGAAACGACTCGGGGCGCTTTTTTCTTTACCCGGCAGTTGCCTACGGGGCGAAAATATGCTATATTTATTTAATTGGAGTGATGCATATGCGGATCCTGGGCGTTGACCCCGGCATTGCCACGGTTGGCTTCGCGGTGCTGGACGCGGAAAAGCGCAGCCAGCGGCTGCTGACCTGCGGCGTGATCACGACACCGGCGAAAACACAGCTGTCGAGCAGACTCGACCAGATCTACCGCGACCTGAACGAGCTCATCGCGCAGTTCCATCCGGAAGTGATGGCGGTCGAGGAGCTGTTTTTCAATACGAATATCACGACCGGCATCGCCGTTGCCCACGGCCGCGGCATCATTCTGCTCTCTGGCTATCAGGCCGGGCTGCAGATCTACGAATACACACCGCTGCAGGTCAAGCAGGCGGTCGTCGGATACGGCCGCGCGGACAAAAAGCAGGTCATGGACATGGTGCGCCGCATCCTGTCTCTGCAGGCGGTGCCGAAGCCGGACGACGCGGCGGACGCTGTCGCCATCGCGCTGTGCCATGCGCGCAGTGCCACATCTTTGATCCATCAACAGGAGAGGTTTGACCCATGTTCTACCACATAAACGGAGTCGTTACCGATATCGAGCCGAATTTGGTCGTGCTGGAGTGCGGCGGGGTCGGCTATGCGCTCAACGCCAGCCTGAACACAATCAGCAGTGTCAAAACCGGTGAGCGCGTCAAGCTCTATACTTACGAGATCATCCGCGAAGATGCGCATGATCTCTACGGCTTTGCCAGCAAGAGCGAAAAGCACTGCTTTGAGCTGTTACTCGCCATCTCCGGCGTTGGGCCGAAGGCAGCACTGTCCATCCTTTCATCCAACACGCCGGACGGACTGGCGCTGGCAGTGCTCAACGGCGACGAAAAAGCGCTCACGAGTGCGCCCGGCATCGGCAAGCGCATCGCACAGCGCATCTTGCTCGAACTCAAGGACAAGATGGCCAAGGAGAGCGCAAGCGTGGACTTTGCGGATCTGGCGCCGGCGGTGCCCGCGTCGGACGCGGCCTCGGCCGCGCGCAGCGATGCGATCGCCGGTCTCACGGTGCTTGGCTACAGCATGCCGGAGATCAATGCGGCGCTGCGCAAGCTGCCTTCTATCGAGGGCATGAGCGCCGATCAGATCATCAAGGCCGCACTGCGCGCCATGATGCAGCAGTAAGCAGGGGAGGGAGCGTATATGAGCATCAGTTTTTCTGAGGACGCCCAGCAGGAGGTCGTCACCTCCTCCCGCGTGCTTCCGGAGGATTCCGGTGAGGGTTCTCTGCGCCCGCGGCTGCTGAAGGATTACACCGGTCAGGAAAAAGCGAAGGAAAACCTGCAGGTCTGCATTGACGCAGCACGCCTGCGCGGTGAGCCGCTCGATCACGTGCTGCTCTACGGCCCTCCGGGTCTGGGCAAGACGACGATGGCCGCCGTCATCGCAAACGAGATGGGCGTGAATATGCGCATTACCTCCGGCCCGGCCATCGAAAAGGCCGGCGATCTGGCGGCGCTGCTGACCAACCTGCAGGAAAATGACATCCTGTTTGTGGATGAGATCCACCGCCTTAACCGTGCGGTCGAGGAGATCCTTTACCCCGCCATGGAGGACTATGCGATCGATATCATCATCGGCAAGGGCCCATCGGCCAATTCGATCCGGCTGGACCTGCCGCGTTTCACGCTCATCGGAGCGACCACGCGCGCCGGCCAGCTGACCGCGCCGCTGCGCGACCGCTTTGGTGTCAATCTGCGTCTGGAACTCTACAGTCCGGAAGAGCTGCAGAAGATCGTGGAGCGCAGCGCTGGGATCCTCAAGGTGGAGATCGACAGCGCCGGCGCGTATGAGATCGCCTCGCGCTCGCGCGGCACGCCGCGTATCGCCAACCGCCTGCTCAAGCGCGTGCGCGATTATGCGCAGGTGCGTGCTGATGGTGTCATCACGAAAAAAGTCGCCAACGCCGCGCTGCTGCGTCTCGAAGTGGATGAGCTGGGGCTCGATGCGACTGACCGGCGGATGCTGCGCAGCATCATCGAGTTTTATCACGGCGGACCGGTCGGTCTCGAGACGCTCGCGGCGACGATCGGCGAGGAGGCTGTAACGCTCGAGGATGTCTATGAGCCGTATCTGCTGCAGCAGGGCTTTTTGACGCGCACGCCCCGCGGCCGCTGCGTCACACGCCGTGCCTACGAGCATCTTGGCCTGGAATATATCGGTCAGCAGGAGATCGATCTTTGAAAAATCGCTGAATGTCGCCGAAAACGTGCATTTTGTACAAAAATATATTGACTTTTCAGCGTTTTTAGTTATAATTTGTTTTGCGTGGTATTGGAGTTTTGAAGGCTATGAAGGATGATTCCAAACTGTCTGATGCACAGCTGCTGTCACTGGTGGCCGCCGGGGATGCCGCGGCGGAGGAAGCGCTCGCCGAGCGTTACAGCCGTCTGGTGCGCATCTGCGCGCGCCCGCTGTTTCTCATCGGCGGTGACAGTGAAGATCTCATTCAGGAGGGAATGCTCGGTCTGCTCTCGGCAATCCGGCAGTATGACCCGGCGTCCAACGTACCCTTCAAAGCATACGCGGAAGTGTGCATCAGCAACCGTATTTACAGCGCGATCAAGTCTGCTTCCAGGCAGAAACATTCTCCGCTCAACAGCGGCATTTCCCTAGACAGCATCCTCTCAGAAGAATCACAGACCCAGGCGTCCACCTATCCGGAAGCAAATTGTCGTGTTACTGAGGAGCAGGTTCTGGCCAGAGAGAGTGAACAAGAGCTATTGTCCGCATTTACCCGGTATTTGTCAGCGTTTGAAGCGCAGGTGCTTCGGCTATATTTGTCCGGTTTGTCCTATGCCGAGATGGCGGCCGAGACGAATAAATCCGAAAAATCCATTGACAATGCCGTGCAGCGGATCCGCCGCAAACTGGCGCGGCTCCCCAATTTCAGCGACTTCAGCAAAAGCTGAACGCAATATAGCCGAGAGGCAAGTTTTTCAAAAGAGAGGATTTATCATGTTCGAAGACAAAACGTTGAAGTGCAAAGAGTGCGGCGCAGAGTTCGTTTTCACCGCCGGTGAGCAGGAATTCTATGCGGAAAAGGGCTTCCAGAATGAGCCCCAGCGCTGCAAGGCCTGCCGTGACGCGCGCAAGAACGCCGCCCGCGGTCCCCGCGAGTTCTTCACTGCCACCTGCGCTGCCTGCGGCGGCGAGGCCAGAGTTCCGTTTGAGCCGAAATCTGACCGTCCCGTCTACTGCAGCGAGTGCTTCGCGAAGATGAGAGAGCAGCACTAATCAGCAGATAAACTGGTTAAAATGATTGGGGCGCTTCGTGCGACCCAATCATTTTCTCACAAGCAAACTACCGGAGGTAAAAAGTTATGTTTGAAATTTCCAGAGATACGATGATTTCGGAGATCCTGGCCAACGCCCCGGAGGCCATGCCCGTGTTCCAGAACATTGGCATGCACTGTCTCGGCTGCGCCATGGCCAGCGGCGAGACGCTGGAGCAGGCCTGCCTTGCGCACGACGTCGACCCGGACGAGTTCCTCGAGCAGCTGCGCACCTATCTGGAGAGCCTGTAAGATACGGACAAGGATCAAAAGCCGGCGGTATGCCGGCTTTTGGCATTTCTGGGGAGAGGTTTATGGATCACATTTGCCTGTCGCCGCGGCTGCAAATGGTCGCGGACTTTGTGCCGCCGTGTGCCTGCGCCGCGGATATCGGCACGGATCATGGTTATTTACCGATCTGGCTGCTGCAAAATGGCGTCATTCGATCGGCGATCGCGGCCGATATTCACGCCGGCCCGCTTGCCAACGCGCGGCAGTCTGCCGCTGCCTACGATCTGGAGGAGCGCTTCCGGTTCGTGCTGGCGGACGGTTTGCGATTCCCGGACGCGCAAGCGGCGGACGTCGTCACCATTGCCGGCATGGGCGGGGAGACGATCTGCGCGATCCTGGCGGCTGCACCGTGGCTGCGGCAGGGAAAACAGCTCGTTTTGCAGCCGCAGAGCAAAGTGCCGGAGCTGACGGATTGGCTCTGGCGCAACGGTTTCACGATCGAGGACGCAGCCCTGTGCCGCGACGCCGGGAAGCGCTATCTCGCCCTACGTGTGCTTGGGCAGACGGCGGCGCAGCCATATACGGTGGAGCAGCTGCTGCTTCGGTGCCGTGACCCCCTGCTGCCGGAGCACCTGACGGAAGAGATCCGGCGGCAAACGCGTGCCCGCGCCGGTATGGCGCATGCAAAGGAAATACCGGCGACGGAACTGGCAGCGCTCGACGCGCGGCTCTCGCAGCTGCAGGCCTGCCTGAAGGAGGTACAGACATGGCAATTGTAAACGACATCTACACTTTCTTAAACGAGATCGCGCCGGTACGGTATCAGATGGACTTTGATAACGCCGGCTTTCTGGTCGGTGACGGCGGCACTGCAGTGAAAAAGGCACTGCTGGCGCTGGACATCACGGACGACGTGATCGCGGAAGCGGTCGAGCTGCGCGCGCAGCTTATTGTTTCGCATCACCCGCTCATCTTTACGCCGCTGCGGCACGCGACGGCGGATGATCTCGCCGGACGCAAGGTGTTGACGCTGGCGCGGTATGGCATTTCCGCCATCTGCATGCACACGAATCTGGACATTGCCGACGGCGGCGTCAATGATGCGCTCATGGCGGCACTGGGTGCGGAGGTCACCGGTGGTCTGGAACCTGCCGGTACGGCAGTTGACGGGAGCGCGCTTACCTGCGGCCGCATTGGGAAGCTGCCGGAGCCCATGACCATGGTGGAATTCCTGCCCTACGTTGCCGGACACCTGCATGCCAACGGACTGCGATACGTGGACGGCGGGCTGCCGGTCGAAAGGCTCGCAGTCTGCGGCGGCTCCGGTGGGAATATGCTGGAGCTGGCGGCTGCAAAAGGCTGCGATACCTTTGTGACAGCGGATGTGAAGTACGACCGGTTTCTTGCAGCCAAGGAGCTCGGCATCAATCTGATCGACGCCGACCACTTTTGCACGGAAAACGTGGTCATCCCGGTCCTGCAGACGAAGCTTCAGCGGCAGTTCCCGAACGTCACGTTTGCCATCAGTCAGGTGCACCATCAGACTGCACAGACATATTGTCCATAATGTATGCCGCCGGTACACTGCCGGCGGCATATTCTCGTCCCAGACCTCATACAGTTTTGGTAAGACTGATGAGGAGAGGACGACAGAATGGACAATTCTTCAATTTACGCAGACATTGCCGCCCGTACCGGCGGGAATATTTACATCGGCGTTGTCGGCCCGGTGCGCACCGGAAAATCGACCTTCATCAAACGATTCATGGAAACGCTCGTACTGCCGAATATTTCTGATGATTACGTGCGGGAGCGCGCCCGCGACGAACTGCCGCAAAGCGGCTCCGGCCGGACGATCATGACCGCAGAACCGAAGTTTGTCCCGGAGGATGCCGTCTCGATCGAGCTGGACGCTTCCGTGCGCGCCTCCGTGCGGCTGATCGACAGTGTTGGATACATGATCCCCGGCGCAAACGGTCAGTACGAAAACGGGGAAGAGCGTCTGGTCACAACGCCGTGGTACGATCACGAGATCCCCATGCGCGCAGCGGCAGAGGAGGGGACGCGCAAAGTCATCCGCGAGCACTCGACGATCGGCATCGTCGTCACGACCGACGGCAGCGTGACCGAGCTCGCGCGGGAGGACTATGCCGCAGCGGAAGCGCGCATCGTTGCAGAGCTGCAGGACATCGGCAAGCCGTTTCTCATCCTGCTCAACACGGCCGATCCGGCTGGGGAGGCCGCGCAATCATTGGCTGCCCAGCTGCGCGAACAGTACGATGCCGCCTGCCTGCCGGTCAATTGTCTGGAGCTGACGGAGCAGGATATTCTGGAGATCTTGCGCTCGGTCCTGTACGAATTTCCGGTCACGGAGGCCTGCTTCCGCATGCCGGAGTGGATGGACGTTCTGCCGCCCGGCAACGAAACAAAGCAGCAGCTCTATGCGCTGCTGCGCGAACAGATGCCGTCACTGCACCGCCTGCGTGATGCGCAGCGCGCGGCACAGGCGCTCACAGACAGCGAGCTGCTGGAAGCGGCAGACGTGGAAAACGTCTCCGTGGACACCGGGGCCGTTTGCTATGTGCTCACGTTTCCGCGCGCGCTGTACTACAGCATCATCAGCGAGCAGGCTGGCGTTACCCTGCGCAGCGACGGGGAGCTCATCTCATTTCTGACGGAAATGGGGCGCATCCAGGCCGACTATCAGCACATCCGCGGCGCGCTGGAGGATGTGCGCAGCAAGGGTTATGGGGTCGTCATGCCGTCGGTCGCTGATCTGCAGCTGGCAGAGCCGGAGATCGTCCGCAAGGGCGGGCGCTACGGCGTCCGGCTCAAGGCCAGCGCCAAAGCCATTCACATGTTCCAGACCAATATCGAGACAGAGGTATCGCCGGAGATCGGCGGAGAGAACGCCTCGAGTGAGATCCTTGGCTTCCTGCTGCAGGGCTTTGACGGTGATGTCGAGCAGCTCTGGCAGTCCAACATTTTCGGGAAGCCGATCTATACGATCGCGCAGGAAGGCGTGGAGGAAAAACTCAGCTGCCTGCCGACGAAAGCGGTCGGAAAGCTCCAGGAAACTTTGCAGCGTGTGGTCAATGAGGGCAGCGGAACACTGATCTGTATTATTTTGTGACAAGAGCTCTGTCTGGTGTCCGGGAACCGGCTTGCAGACGCTTTTTTTGAGAATAGCAAATCGTTATAACAGGCATCCGGCAAAGCGCCGGATGCCTGTTTATGTTGCTTCTGTTCTTGATTTCAGGATTTGTGTCTTGAAATCAAGAATCATGATTATTCTTGAATTTGCACTGATGCAATGGTAAACTGTGGTCATGGAAGTCCCTCGAGTTTGTCTATGACGATGGCAACCAGCCGTTCGCCTGGGAACATTAATTGCAAATAACGGGCGGCAAGTAATTGATTGGTACAGAACTACCAGGCATGGCTTTCTCCGTATGTCAGAACGAGGCGTCACGAGGAATATGGTTGAGACTTGGGTTAGGACTGGGAAAGCGTTACAGCAAGCTGGGGATAAAATTTTATATATTACCAAGCAAGGAGCTGTGGTAATAAATAAAACAGGCCAGGTGATAACTGCTTACACAAGCAAGTATTTTGATGCTAATATGCAAAAAATAGTGGAGAGATTATATGGAAAGTAGGAATAAGGAAAGCATGCGGTGTATCAAACAAGTTATAGATGATTGGGATCCCATAGGCTTACATTCTTGTGCTCCTGATGATGAATACATTCCAGAAATTGAAGAAATTCAGAATCTGCTTTGCCGTACTAAAAATTTGGATGAACTGGCAGAAGGCATTTTTGCGGTTTTTATGGAATCGTTTGGAGAAGAAAGTTTCAACAAGAGTAAAATGGAGTGTAGACAAATTGCGCAGAGACTTCTTTTTAATAACAAAAGTTGATTTTCAATTTATCCATTTATATTGACTGTAATTTTGCCTGTAGTAGATCGCATAGTGAATTGGGCGAACGTGCATACGCCGCCTATAGAAAGATAAAAGATGGATAGGTAGTCACTATGATGCGTACAACCGTCAGCACACAACCACAGATCATCATCGTTGTCTGCTGTATCACGCTGCGCCGCAGCGCTTACAGCACGGTGGGCAATATCCGGAGTATTACGAAGGACGGCACGGTCACAAAGTCCTTTGGTTACGGTCTTTGTATAGAAACTTTTTATTCAAACCTATGAGGAACTCAGGAATAGTATCTTTTCTTTTAAGTGGGTCTAAATCTGCATATTCGAGATTTCGTTGATGGAAAAAGTACTAGATATTTTGATTGTGAATATTATCATCATCGGGTGTTGCCTTTTTAACTATTCAGCATTTACCTCCTGGTTTTTTGATGATGTCGCTTTTGAATATGGGAAAGCAAAGACAAAAAAACGAAAACGTTCTTCACATTTTCTTCAGAGAGTTTTTTTACCGATCTAAAAAAGATGATTCCTAAACATCATTACCTACTTTTTTGTATTAATTTTTCCATGGCTGTACTTGCAATATTATCGGTAAATATATGGCTTTTGACAGAGCGCGGATGGGTGAAGTGCTGTGCGTTTGTATTTATCTGCATCTGTGAATTTACACTGATTCCTGCCAGTTTTGAGCGTTGGTATTTATATCGCGGTAATATTGTGAGAAGAAAGAAAAGGAAGGAGGCGAAGCATGGACTTCGTTCGTGATTACATGCGGGCGCTGCTGGCAAAAGAGATCGACGTGGCAGCCGAATTGCAGAAACAGAAATCTCAGGTCGTTTATCAGCAGTATTGCGCAGGCGGTACGATGCATCGTGGCTACTATTGTCCAAGCTTGACGGAAGATCTCTGGCTCGGCAACACAAAACGTGGCCGCCTTTGCAAGAAGCGACCGTCGGAGGAAAGACTATCACACATATACGGCTTTGATGCGGCAGAGCGGCTTATTGTTGTTGAGCACATGCACTGCTCAAAGGAGTATATCTTGTACGATACAGGAGTGACGTTGGGTGTGGAGATAGATAATGCTAACAATGCAAGTGCAGTAAACATTTGCCGGTATGACGTAAATGGAAGAATTCAGATATACGAATGCTATTTTCTCACGCCGAAGGCAGATCAGGTTTTCTACATGACCCGAGAGACATTCCGCTACCTGTCGGATCGGGTTATAGATAATTGGTACAGAGAGATGGAGTATGAAGGAGAATGGTTTCACACGCATCATCGTTACGTGTTTCCGGTGAAAGACGGATGTCTGGGTGACTATACTGCAGAAAATTTTTATCATGGTCGATGTGGTGTTAAGATTCCTTATCGAGTGACAAAAAAGCGCAAAGTTCCGCCCTGTAAATAGGAAATTCATCAAGCGGGCGGTGCTGTTGCACCGCCCGCAGAAAGATAGATAAGTGGTCACTTTTACTACCTCCAGAGCCGGTACTATGACTTTGCCAACTGCCGGTTCATTAACGCCGACACCTTCGCCACCACCGACGCAAACGGTTTCCTCAGCGCCAATATGTTCGCGTATTGCGAGAATAATCCGGTCATGCGAACGGATCCGACGGGCGAATTGACAGCCTCGATTGTTGGAATGGCCGTAGGCGCTGGTGTGGGCGCGTTAGTTAGTGGGGCTGCGCAAATTGCTTCTAATGTAATTAATGGTGAGGCATGGAATAAAGATCTTGGCTCATCAATACTGACAGGTGCGGCTAGCGGGTTGACAACAGCGATTAGTATGAATCCAGCAGCGAGAGTTGCAGTAAATGCTGCGATATCTTTTGCAGGAAGCTTATATTCGGAAATCACTGATGACTCCAAAGCAGGAATAAACTGGGGCAAAGTCGCTTGCGATACAATCATTGGAGGGGCTACAGGTGGAAAATCAGGTATAGGTAACGGAACAACTAAATATCTTGCTCACTATGAGCGCAGTACAATGAGGAGCCTTGGGAGCGGGTCTTTCAAATTGGTGCGAAATTCAGCTAAGTATTCCTACCGCCACATCAGATCTATCATCAAAAAAAGCTATATCAAAGGAATTTGGCGTGATTTTTCTATCAACACTGTGTTTTCTACTACGAAGGGAAAAATATGGAGATGATGAATATGCCAGAAAAATATGTTTTCCCGCTTTTAATGTTAGCTATATGGCCTGTCCATTTTTTCTATGTTCGTAGCGCGATTTTTAGTGTCTTGAGAACGGCCATGAGCAAGACGATGATCCAGAAACAGCGAAAGGCGCACCCCGGATTCTGGAACTGGCTGACCTACCGAGGCGTTGCTTCTGTGATCCCACTTCTTATGCGGATTTGGTACTATTGCGAGCTGCTCAAATATCCGATCGCGGCACTCATGTTCTATGTGCTGATGTGGCTGCTCGGCGTACCGCTCGATCCGCTGCGAAAGTGGCCAGCAATCATTATCATTTCTTCAGAACTTCCGTTAGCCATATATTTTTTCTTTCTTACTGTGCCGGAGTCTGGAACAGGAGATCGTTTGCCTGCGTGGACGGTGAAAAGGAAAAATAAAAAGCACTAATATATGTGCTCTATTCTGTAATCGATACCGAAAATTCCATTTACTTGCGGGCGGCGCATTGGCACCGCCCGCGTTTTATTTTCCTATTGACAGCACCGGCCGCTTCCGCGCGGCATCCGAGGATGCCAACGGCGTCACGACGCAGTATGGCTACGATGCCGGCACCGCGCACCTGCTCAGGACCACGGCGGCCAACGGCACACAGCAGGAGTACCGGTACTATGCAGGCAGCGACCGCACTGCCTTTACCTACATCGGCGGCACGGCCTCGATCGACTATGTCTACGACCGCGCGCAGCTGACCGACCTCATCCGCAAGGCGTTCCCGCAGGCGGCGGACGCCAGTGGAAACAACGTCAACCCCTTCTGGCAGCACTACCTGCTGGGCTATGACACCTTCGGCAACATGACGAGCGTGCAGGTCTGCGCCTCGAGCGCGGAGCGAGAGGGGTACACCACGCCCATCGACCTTGCGACCTACGAATATGAGGGCAACGTCAATAACGGCCGTCTGGCGAAAATGACCTACGGCAACGGCGACAGTGTCAGCTACACCTACGACGCGTTTGACAGGCAGCGCACCGCCGCGTATAATGACGTCGACAGGACGACGCATGAGCAGAAAAACGTTGCTACGTACCACTACGACTACAGCAGCGACAACGCGCTCACGCGGCAGTACGCCACGGGCAGCGACGGCAAGATCACGGAGCAGTACAGCTACCAGTACGACAGCCTCGGCCGCCTCATCCATTCGCGCCAGTCGACGGCCGACGGCTCGCTCATTCAGCTCACGCAGCACATGTACGACAACGCCAACCGCATGACGTCGCAGACGTGGCAGTTCGGCACGGGCCTGTACCGGCAGCAGTACACCTACACCGGCCAGAATAGTGACGGCGAACAGGTCGACGGCACGATCAGCGCCATCACGACCACGGTCCCGGGCCAGAGCGCCATCACGTCTAAGTACGAGTACAACGACCTCCGCCAGCTCGAGAAAAAGACGGTCACGGGGCCTGACCAGAACGGGAAGCAGACTAAGGTCTATGACCGCAGCTATACCTATGACCGCATCGCGGCTGACAGTGGCTGCAACTGGATGGGCACGCGTCTGGCGAGCACGGGCTACACGTTCGGCTCGAACAGCCGCAGCTTCACCTATACCTACGATGACTCCGGCAACATCACCAAGGTCGTGACCGCAGGCACGAAGGTGCCCAAGGCGGCCACATTGAAGGAGTATGGCTACGACGCGCAGGGCCAGCTGGTGTCTGAGAAAAACGGCAGCGGCACGACCTTCGGCTATGCCTACGACACGGCGGGCAACATCCGCAGTATTACGAAGGACGGCACGGTCACGAAGTCCTTTGGCTACACCAACCCCTCGTGGCCCGATCTGCTCACGAGCGTGACGGCAAACGGCACGACCAAGGATGTCCTGTATGAGGGGCAGTCGCAGACGAGCGACCTCCCATCCTCCGGCAACCCCATCACGTACTACAACGGCAAGGACTATACCTTCACGTGGACGAAGGGCCGCCAGCTCGCCTCCGCAACGGTGGACGGCAAGCAGGTCTCCTATACCTACGACATGTCCGGTGTCCGCAGCGGCAAGCAGGTCTACACGACCTCCAACCAGCGCACGACGACCTATACCTATACCACGCTCTCCGGCAAGGTCATGCGCCAGCAGTGGGAGACGCGCAACAGCGACGATACGGTTTACCAGGCGATGCAGTCCCTCGAGTTCGTGTACGACGACGGCTTTACTACCTCCAGAGCCGGTACTATGACTTTGCCAACTGCCGGTTCATTAACGCCGACACCTTCGCCACCACCGACGCCAACGGCTTCCTCAGCGCCAATATGTTCGCGTATTGTGAGAATAACCCGATTATGCTTGTTGACCAAGATGGCGGGGTTCCAGTTATAATTGCTGGTGCGCTTATTGGTGGCCTTGTTGGCGCAATTTCTGGTGCGCTTTCATCTGCATTGCAGGGCGGCGATAAATCGGAAATTATGGCGGGTGCTTTAAGCGGAATGGTTACTGGTTTTGTGGCGGGAGTGGTGTCAACCGCTGCGCCTATACTTGCGGCTGCGCTAGACGTAAGCGGTGTGGCTATGCTTGGCGCTGCATCTGCGGTATCTGGTGCTGTCGGAACACTTTCCAGTGCTTTGAGTCAAAAATCAACGAAAGGAAAAGTCGATTGGGGAGAAGCTGTGCTTAATGGTGGCTTAACTGCAATAGATACATTTGCATCGAGAGGCGTGGGCATTATTGCGAGAGGCAGTGGAATTGGTACGGCTGTATGTACAACTGTTCAAGCGACTGCAAATTTAACATTTGGCAGTATGCTGGGACAAATTCAAGGAGCGTTTAAGACCACATTTGGAAGCGGACGCTCTCGAAGAAGAGCACCTAGGAAAAGGGTAATTAGGCACTCGCGATATCGAGCTAAGTGGAGATCGAGATACCGTTTCTGATGGAAGGAGGAACTTTCATGAATGATATGAAAAAGGACCGCTTGAAATTCCGTACGATTGGCGCTTATATGTCGGTTGTTTATGTTTTGATTGGACTTTTGACGGTGGCGGCAATTTTTTGCGCTTGGATGATTGGATTCGATTCGCTGCTGATTCTTTTATTTGCCGTTTTATATCTTATTGCCATCCTTATGGGTATCGTTTTTTATCTTTTACCAGAAAACAAAACAGTCATCGTTACATCAGATGGGATATCCGTTTATTGCAGGAAGCATCCGGACGTTCATATTGCGTGGAATCCGGATATTTACGTTGGTGCACATTTGTTCAAAGAAAACGCTTCGCCAATGCTTGATTCTGACGGCTATGAGGTTGTGATATCTTGTGATATCTAATGTGCATTGGATGGCATCGGCAGAACTGTCGAAAAGACAAAGTTACCCCTATGTTGCATTTGATCCGAATGGGCAATGGGTGATTTCGTGTGGCCGCTGCTCTAAAAAGAAAAGCGAGTTGCTTGCAAAACAGATCAATCAATTGCGTAATTGCTAATTGAAAAAGTTTACATCCGTATCCTGTCGTGCTTAAACTAAGGATATCGCGCGGGCGGCGCACCAGCACCGCCCGCAGGAAAATGGATAAGTGGTCACTATGATGCGCACAACCGTCAGCACACAACCATAAATCATCATCGTTGCCTGCTGCATCACGCTGCGTCTTTGTGTATATCGGCGGACGGTGCAGTAGATTTTTTCTCAAACCGGCAAAAACGACGGGGATTCCGGCTTGTGTTTTGTGTAAGGTTTGCGTTGTTTTCTTCACAATGCTGTGGTAAACTATGGGCAAGAATTCTAAAGAAAACGAGGGATGTTTATGAAGGCACTTTCCAAAATTGCTGCCGGCGTGAGCCCGTCCGCAACGCTGGCCGTCAGCGCTCTGGCCAAGAAGATGAAAGCAGAAGGGAAGGACGTTATCGGCTTCGGCGCCGGTGAGCCCGATTTTGCCACGCCCGACCGCATCAGTTATGCCGGCGTGCGTGCAATCTGCGACGGAAAGACACGCTATACCCCGGCGGCCGGTATGATCGAGCTGCGCCAGGCGATCTGCGACCGCGCCAAGGCGGACTACGGTCTGGAATACGATGCCGCGCAGGCGGTCGTCGCCAGTGGTGCCAAGCACACGGTCTACATTGCGCTGGCCGCGCTGGTCGACCCGGGCGACGAAGTGATCGTTCCGGCCCCGTACTGGGTCAGCTATTATGAGATGGTGCGCCTGTTTGGCGGCGTGCCCGTGGTTGTCAATGTCAGCGAGGAGCAGGGCTTCCAGCTCACGCCGGAGCAGCTCGAGCAGGCTATCACGGATAAGACCAAGGCCATCATCCTCAATAACCCCTCCAACCCGACCGGCGCTGTCTATCCGAAAGAGGCGCTCAAAGCCGTCGCCGATGTCTGCGTGAAGCATGACCTATATATCATCTCGGATGAGATCTATGATAAGCTCGTCTATGACGGCGTGCAGTTTACCAGCGTCGCCGCGCTCAGTGACGAGATCAAGGCGCACACGATCCTCATCAACGGCGTCTCCAAGACCTATGCCATGACCGGCTGGCGCATTGGATATGCGCTGTCCCCGGCGCCGGTGGCCAAGGCCATGACCAACTACCTCAGCCATTCGACCGGCGCACCGGGCACCATGTGCCAGTGTGCGGCCATCGAGGCGCTCTCCGGCCCGCAGGACGAAGCGGAGCAGATGCGTCAGGTGTTTGAGCAGCGCCGTGACCTGATCGTGCGCCGCATCAATGCCATGCCCGGTGTCAGCTGCCTGAAGCCGAGCGGTGCGTTCTACGTCATGATGAATCTGGAGCAGATCATCGGCAAGCAGATCGACGGTCAGGTCATCGGCAGCGGCGATGATTTTGCAAAACTCCTGCTGGAAAAGAGCCTGGTCGCGGTCGTGCCGGGCAGCGGCTTTGGCGTGCCGAATTTTGTGCGCCTGAGCTATGCGATCTCGACGGAAAACATCGAGACCGGCATGGATCGTCTGGAAGCGTTCCTGAAACAGCTTCAGTAAACCGATATTTGTGAGGCGCGTGGGTTGACCGCGCGCCTCTTTTTCTGTACCTTGGTTGACGCGCCGGGTACAAAATGGTATCCTGAGAGCATGTCATAAGCGCCCGTCCCCACTGCATACCATAGCAGGAGGGGGGAGTGCCGTGACAAAGTTACTCTATCAGCGGATTCTGGTCGTGCTGTTGGCGCTGATCGTGGTGTTTGGCGGTTGGTTCGCTGCCGATTGGCAACTCCGGCGCGCGGAAGCGGCCGCAAACTGGACCGATCAAAAGCAAGTCCTGATCCTTGACGCTGGTCACGGCGGGGAGGACGGCGGGGCAGTGGCGCCAAACGGGACCGTTGAGGCAGATATTAACCTGCAGATCGCGCTGCGCGCCCGCGCCATCGCGGAACTGACCGGCATTGAAGTCGTCATGACACGCGACAGCCCGGAGATTGCCTACCCGGACAATGCCACGACGATCGCCGAGCGAAAAAAAGCTGACCAGCACCAGCGGGCAGAGCTCATTCGCAAAACGGACAACGCCGTGCTCATCAGCATCCACCAGAACTGCTACCCGGATCGGAAGCCGTCGGGTGCGCAGGTGCTGTATGCAGAGAGCAACGGCAGCGACACGCTTGGCACGGCGATGCATGACAATCTCATCGCATACCTTGACCCGCAAAACCGGCGCGTCGCAGCACCAATCTCGGATAAGATCTATCTGATGCGTGAGGTGAATTGTCCCGCAGTGCTGGTCGAGTGCGGCTTTCTATCCAATGAATCCGAGTGTGCAAAACTCAAGGACAGCGGCTACCAGACAAAACTGGCGGCTGTAATCATCGCGTCCTACTTACAATACCGGCAGTCACTGCCGCAAACAGGAATGGTTACATGAAAGCAAAATCGAGTGCGAAAACCGTCTTTTATTGCTCGGAATGTGGCAATGAAACGGCAAAATGGATGGGTCAGTGCCCGGCGTGCGGTGCATGGAACACGCTGGTCGAGGCACCGAAGGAGCCCAAAATGGCGCTTGGCGCGCGCGCAAAACGTATCGCACAGCCAAAGCTGATCTCGGAGCTGGATGCCGAGGAAGAGCTGCGATTTTCTACCGGGATCGGTGAATTTGACCGCGTGCTCGGCGGCGGCGCCGTGCGCGGCTCATTGGTTCTGGTCGGCGGCGCGCCCGGCATCGGCAAATCCACGTTGCTGCTGCAGCTCTGCGGCCGCATCAGCGAGCAGGAAACGATCCTCTATGTCTCCGGCGAAGAGAGTCAGCGTCAGCTGAAAATGCGCGCGCAGCGCCTCGGTGTCGACCACGGCAGCATTTATGTGCTGGCCGAAACGGATCTGAACACCGTTCTGTCTACGATCGATGACCTGCAGCCGACCGTCCTGATCGTTGACTCCATTCAAACCATGTACGACGCTGAAACGGCATCGACGCCCGGCAGCATCAGCCAGGTGCGCGAGTGCACGATGCGCATCATGCGCTCAGCCAAAGACAGCGGCTATACGGCGTTTGTTGTCGGTCACATCAACAAAGAGGGCAGCATTGCCGGCCCGAAAGTGCTCGAGCATATGGTCGACTGCGTTCTGTATTTTGAGGGCGACCAGAGCATGTCCTACCGTATTTTGCGCGCGGCAAAAAACAGATTCGGGTCAACAAACGAGATCGGCGTCTTTGAAATGGAAGATTCCGGGCTTCGTGAGGTGACAAATCCGTCGGAAATGTTACTATCCGGACGCCCGACCAACACCCCCGGCACCTGCGTTGTCGGCGTCATGGAGGGCTCGCGCACGGTGCTGGCCGAGGTGCAGGCACTGGTCACGCCGTCGGGCTACAGCGGCGCGCGCCGGAACGCCAACGGCATTGACTATAACCGTGCCATGCTGCTGCTGGCCGTGCTGGAAAAGCGCGCCGGTTTTTCGCTGTCGAGCTGTGATGCGTACATCAACGTGGTCGGCGGTCTGCGTCTGGAGGAGCCGGCTACGGATCTGGCGGTCATTCTGGCGATCGCGTCGAGCTACAAGGATCTGCCGGTCGGCAGCGACCTGGCTGCCGTCGGCGAGGTTGGTCTGTCCGGTGAGATACGCTCCGTGAGCCATTTGAACCAGCGCCTGTCCGAGATCGCGCGGCTGGGATTCCGGCGCTGCATTATCCCGGCGCACGTGCGCGATGATGTGCAGAAGCAAAACGGTCTGCAGACGATCCCGGTCAAGAACATTCGCGAAGCGCTCAAGGCCGTGTTCGGTGCATAAATCTTTTGATTCCTGCTGTGAGAAAGCATGCGCTGAGGAAATTGTGAAACTGACAAGGAAAACGGCCGGAAGGCCCATTTGTGGCGTTTCGGCCGTTTTCTCCTCCTCCAAATTCGGCAAAATTTTTATTTTGCCGAATTATTTGTGGATTTTGTCAATAGACACTGCCCCGTACTTCTGGTATGCTCATATCAGAAATTGAGGTGTTGGATATGGATTATTCGGATGCGCCGCAGGTACTGCGTGACTTTTTGATCTATCACGAAACAATCTGCGGACACTCCAAGGCGACGGTCGATCAGTATTACCTCGATCTGCGGATGTTCCTGCGATTTCTGAAGCTCGACCGCGGGCTCACACCACGCACGGCGGAATTAGACGAGATCTCCATCGCGGATGTCGATATTTCCTTTCTGCGCACAGTGACACTCACGGAGGTTTACAGTTTTCTGGCCTATCTGTCGCGCGACCGCGTCAAGCAGCCGAATGCGCACGAGCTGGAATACGGTCTGAGCGCAAACTCCCGTGCGCGCAAGATCGCGGCGATCCGCAGCTTTTTCAAATATCTGACCGTAAAAGCGAAGCTGCTGGAGGAAAATCCAGTGCAGGATCTCGACTCCCCGAAGATCCCCAAGACGCTCCCCCACTATCTCACACTGGAAGAGAGCAAGCGGCTGCTGTCCGTTGTGGATGGGAAAAATAAGGAACGCGATTATTGCATCCTGTGTATTTTTCTCAACTGCGGTCTGCGCATCTCGGAGCTGGTTGGTTTGAACCTGCAGGATGACCACGGCGACAGCCTGCGCATCCTCGGCAAGGGCAGCAAAGAGCGTGTTGTCTACCTCAACGACGCCTGCCGCGAAGCGCTCGACCGGTATCTGGCCGTGCGCAGCGAGATCGCGCCGCCGCGCACGACGGCCATATTTCTCTCCAACCGGCGCACGCGCATCAGCTGTGATTCCGTACAGGTCATGGTCAAGAAAAATCTGACCCGCGCAGGGCTGGACGCCAGCCAGTACTCCACGCACAAACTACGGCACACGGCGGCCACGCTCATGCTGCAAAACGGTGTGGATGTACGCACGCTGCAGGAGGTGCTCGGCCATGAGCACCTGAACACCACGCAGATTTACACGCACGTGGACAACGATCAACTGCGCACGGCGGCGGCGGCCAACCCGCTTGGCGAATTCTCCCCCGGCGAGAATACGATAAAAAAAATCTCCGATTCCTGAAAACAGGAACCGGAGATTCGCTTTCTTATTTGGATTTCACCTTCGGAAGGTAATCGCGGACGCGATGATGCGGCTTATCAAAGCCGAACGCACGGATCGCCATCAGCAGCGTGCCAAGCGCAGCGGCGCCGTCCAGAACGGCGGCAAACCACAGCGTGCAGTAGCCGAGCTCCGCCATCACCAGCAGCAGGACCTTCACAACCACGCCGATCGCCAGATGCTCACGACAGATGCCCTCGACCCAGCCGGCCGTCTCGATCGCCTCCGGCAGCAGGTACGGATCCTGGCTCGTGAGCAGGATGTCGGCGTCAAACCGCTCGTCGCTCTCTTCCGGAATCACACAGGCGTCCAGATCTGCAGATGAATGCTCCGGATGTGCCGTGCAGCGGCGGTCATAATACAGCAGCAATTCCCCGTCGCTCAGGTTCTCCACCTGCTGTGCCAGGATCTGCTCCTTTTCCGCTCCGCTGCGCTTGCAGTAAAGATGGTCCGCCTTGAGCGCTTTTGCGTTTTTGGAAACCGAGTCATTGTTGGCGTTGCTGAAGAGCGTGATCGTATGCACACCCAGCGCACGCAGCTCTTTGAGCGCGGGTTTCGTGTCCGACTGCACAACTTCCTGCAGCAGGATCTTGCCCGCATACTGCTCACCGACGGATACATAGACCGCATAACCGTCCGTCAGGTCTGCGTCCGGAATGTCCACACCCTTGAGGATCATCAGCTCACGCGTGCCGACGCAAACGCGGGTCGATTCAATATAAACCTCCACACCGCTCTCGGGAATATCGACCGCGCGGGAGAGATACTCCGTGTGAATGGGGCCGCTGTACGCAGCGCAGATCGCGCGCGCCGTGCGGCTGTTCGAGCAGGACTCCGCGTTGGCCGCCAGCTGCAGCAGCGCTTCCGGCGTCAGCTGACTGGATTTCACACTGACCACCTTCGGGAGCTGGCTGTCCCCCTCCCCTTCGTCGACCGCGACTGCACGCACGGCGTTGAGCGCGCGCATGCTGCGGCAGCTGCGAAACAGCACGTCGCAGTGATAAGCGCCGTTGACGGCACTGTACCACACCAGCGGCACGGAAATGAGCAGCGCGCACGGTGTGGAAAGGAAGAGCACGATCATGGCGGCGTGAATTGCCCGGGAAACCGTCGCAATCTTGAGCACGATCTCCAGCACGGCAACGAGCACTGCGATGCACAGACCGGCCGGTGCAAGATAGCTGATCCACTTGGGAGCGGAAAATTCGGCCGGAGAATGGATCTCACCGCCGACGGCGGCCGCCAGCGTTTTTTTCGCATGGACTGTGACGACCGCGATCAGAATCGACACGACCCGGTACGCAAGCAGGAAAACAGCGGCGTCGACCGGCTGTCCGACCGCCATGGTACCGATCACGCACACGACCACGATCACTGCGGGCCGGAACACCTGCCGGTCGAGAATGCACGCGATCGCAGCCGCAAGGTAGTCATATCCGGCAGCAAGCACGGACAGGACCAAAAGCACGTACCGCAGCACGGTGCCGTGTACAAGCGCGCCGATGACGCACAGGATCAATGCCGCCGCAAGACGCACAATCAGCACCAGATCCAGTCCCGTTTCCGGAAACAGGCGCAGCGTTTTCCAATCATAATCCGGCCGGTCGGCAGCAAAGCAGCTTGCAGACAGCCGTGTCAGAAGTTCCTGAAAATTCATGGGAGTCCCCCCTGTTTCGCCTGAGCAGTGTACAGACAGTTTAGGCTTTTCCGTCGCAGCCGAGCACATCGACGATCTTGTGCTTGACGAGCTGCTTGATGTTTTCGCGCGCAGGGCCGAGATACTTTCTCGGGTCAAACTCTGCCGGGTGCTCCGCCAGATATTTGCGGATCGTGCCGGTCATGGCCAGACGCAGGTCAGAGTCAATATTGATCTTGCACACGGCCAGACGTGCCGCCTGACGCAGCTGATCCTCCGGCACGCCGATCGCGCCGGGCATATCGCCGCCGAACGTGTTGATCATCTGTACGTATTCCTGCGGCACGGACGACGAACCGTGCAGCACGATCGGGAAACCGGGCAGGCGCTCGGAAACTTCCTCGAGAATGTCGAACCGGAGCTGCGGCTTCGTGCCGGGCTTGAACTTATAGGCACCGTGGCTCGTGCCGATGGCGATCGCGAGCGAATCACAGCCGGTGCGCTCGACGAATTCCTGCACGTCCTCCGGGCGCGTATAGGACGAATCCTCTGCCTTGACCTTGACATCATCCTCGATGCCGGCCAGCGTGCCGAGCTCCGCCTCCACGACGGCGCCATGCGCATGCGCGTATTCCACGACCTGACGCGTCAGCGCGACATTTTCCTCAAACGGCTTGGAGGAAGCGTCGATCATAACGGAAGAAAAACCGTCATCGACACAGGCCTTGCACAGCTCGAACGAGTCTCCATGGTCCAGATGGAGACAGATCGGCAGGCCGGTCTCGATCACGGCAGCTTCCACCAGCTTGACCAGGTACGTACGGTTGGCATACTTGCGCGCACCGGAAGATACCTGCAGGATCACCGGCGCATTGCACTCCTTGGCAGCCTCCGTGATGCCCTGAATGATCTCCATATTGTTCACGTTGAAGGCGCCGATGGCATAGCCGCCCGCATACGCTTTTGCAAACATTTCCTGAGAAGTTACAATCGACATTGACAAGTCAACTCACTTTCATATAATATATAGAACAGCAATATGATCCAAAACAGATAATCGATTCAATTTATTTTACACATGTTTTTAGATAATATCAATAGCGGAATTCAATGTTTCAGTAAAATCTATCAATTCTTTGAATTTATGGAGGTACGTTATGTCCGGTGAATTGAAAGGCGCGTGTATCTTTGGGCAGTCCGGCGGGCCGACTGCAGTCATCAACGCCAGCGCCTACGGAGTGCTCAAGACTGCGTTGGAATCCGATGTCATAACCAACGTTTACGGTGCGGCCCACGGCATCCGCGGCGTTCTGGATGATCGCCTGTATGATATCGCCCAGGAGGATCCAGACGAGCTCCGCCTGCTTCTGCACACGCCGTCGTCGGAGCTGGGCTCCTGCCGCTACAAAATGGCGGACCCGGATACGGACGATACGGATTACCGGCGGATTCTGGAGATTTTCCGGAAATACAACGTGCGCTACTTCTTCTATAACGGCGGCAACGACTCCATGGACACCTGCAACAAGATCAGCCGTTACATGCAGGCGCACGATTGGGACTGCCGCGTGATGGGCGTGCCTAAGACCATTGACAACGACCTCTTCGGCACCGATCATTGCCCCGGCTTCGCCAGCGCCGCCAAGTACATAGCGACCTCCTGCATGGAAGTGTCCAAGGACTGCCGTGTGTATGATACCGGCACGATCACGGTCGTGGAGATCATGGGCCGCCACGCCGGGTGGCTGGCCGGCAGCGCCGCGCTGGCATCGGCCTGCGGCTCCGGGCCGGATTTGATCTACCTGCCGGAAGTCGATTTTGACATGGAGCAGTTCCTTGCGGATGTGCACCGCATCTACGAGGAGAAAAATAACGTTCTCATCGCTGTTTCCGAGGGCATCCACTATGCGGACGGTTCGTTCGTTTCCGAGGCCAAGGCCTCCGCGACCGACGGCTTTGGCCATGCGCAGCTCGGCGGTCTGGCGGCACGACTGGCGCAGGTGATCAAAGAACACGAACACGCCAAGGTGCGTGGCATTGAACTGTCGCTGCTGCAGCGCGCGGGCGCGCACCTTGCCTCCCAGACGGATATCGACGAGGCGTTTGCCGCCGGTAAGATGGCCGTCGAGGCTGCGCTTTCCGGCGAGACCGGCAAGATGGTCGCATTTGAGCGTGTGATGGCAGACGGTCAGTATACCTGCCGCATGAAGCTCATTCCGCTCTCCGATGTCGCAAACTACGAGAAGAAGGTCCCGGTGGAGTGGATCGTGCCGGAGGGCAACAACGTCACGCAGGACTTTATTGACTATGCCCTGCCGCTCATTCAGGGCGTGCCGGAGATCCCGCTGGAAAACGGCCTCCCCCGCTATGCACGGCTGAAAAAGGTGCTTGCAGAATAAATCAGACGCAGAGTCGGCGAAAAATCGCCGGCTCTGTTCATTTGTGCTGTTCAAGTGTCGGAAAATATGATAAACTAATACATTATCTATTGTAACGAAGGAGTTTCCAAAATGATCACTGTTGATGACCTCTCGCTGCAGTACAGCGGCGCCCCGCTGTTTTCCAAGGTGAATTTGCAGTTTACCCCCGGCAACTGCTACGGTATCATCGGCGCCAACGGCGCCGGCAAGTCCACGTTCCTGAAGATCCTCTCCGGCCAGCTCGAGCCGAGCTCCGGCAGCGTCTATATTGACCCCAAGGCCAGAATGTCCGTCCTCAAGCAGGATCAGACGATGTACGATGCCTATACCGTCATGGACACGGTCATCATGGGCAACCAGCGCCTGTACGACTGCGGCAAGGAGAAGGATGCCATCTATGCCAAGGACGAGATGACGGACGAGGACGGTATCCGTGCCTCCGAGCTCGAGGAGGAGTTTGCCGATCTCGGCGGCTGGGAGGCAGAGTCGGATGCGTCCCGCATCCTGCAGGGCCTCGGCGTATCGCCGGAGTATCACGAGACCATGATGTCCGACATGGATCCGTGCCTCAAGGTGAAAGTCCTGCTGGCGCAGGCGCTCTTCGGCCACCCGGACATCATCCTGCTCGACGAGCCGACGAACAACCTTGACCTCGCAAGCGTCGTCTGGCTGGAGGATTTCCTGATGGATTACGACGGCACGGTGCTCGTCGTGTCGCATGACCGCTATTTCCTCAACAACGTCTGCACGCACATCGTCGATATCGACTACGGCAAGATCAAGATGTACGTCGGCAACTACGACTTCTGGTACGAATCCAGCCAGCTCATGCAAAAGCTCGTCAAGGATCAGAACAAGCGCGCCGAGCAGAAAATTCAGGAGCTGCAGACCTTCATTGCCCGCTTCTCCGCCAACAAGTCCAAGTCCCGGCAGGCCACGTCCCGCCGCAAGCTGCTCGAGAAGATCTCCGTCGAGGATATGCCCGCCTCCAGCCGCCGCTATCCGTGGGTCGGCTTCAAGGCCGAGCGCGAGCCCGGTAAGGACCGCCTGTTCGTAACGGACATCAGCAAGACCGTTGACGGCGAAAAGCTGCTCAACCACGTGAGCTTCATCGTCGGCAAGGAGGACAAGATCGCCATCCTCGGCAAGAATGAGCTCGCCGTGACGATGCTCTTCAAGATCCTTATGGGCGACGAAGAGCCGGACGAGGGCACGGTCAAGTGGGGTGTTTCGACCACGCAGGCCTACTTCCCCAAGGACCACAACAGCTATTTCGAAAACTGCGACTATGACCTCATCGACTGGATGCGCCAGTTCTCCACCGATAAGCGTGAGAGCTACCTGCGCACGTTCCTCGGCCGGATGCTGTTTTCCGGCGACGATGTCTATAAGCAGGTCAAGGTCCTGTCCGGCGGCGAGAAAGTGCGCTGTATGATCTCAAAGATGATGCTCTCGGGCGCGAACTTCCTCGTGTTCGATCAGCCGACGAACCACCTCGATCTGGAGAGCATTGCGGCGCTCAATAACGGCATGGCCGCCTTCCCCTACAACATCATCTTCACGAGCCACGACCACCAGCTCACGCAGACGGTCGCCAACCGCATCATTGAGATCACGCCCGACGGCATCATCGACCGCCGCTGCACGTACGACGAGTATATGCACATCGCCGGTCAGGAAGCGGAATAAACCATGGAGCAGCTTGCGAAAAACCAACTGCATACAGCAGAGATCACGGGTTATACGTCCGACGGCGCGGGTGTGTGCCACGTTGCCGGCCGCGCCGTGTTTGTCAAGGGCGCGCTCGTCGGCGAAACGTGGCAGGTCCGTATCCTGAAGGTGACGGCAAATGCCGTCTACGGTAAAGCAGAACAGTGCCTGTCCCCTGCCCTGGCGCGCACGGAGCCGCCCTGCCCGGTTTACCGCACCTGCGGCGGCTGCAGCCTGCAGCACATGGACTATGACGAACAGCTGCGCATGAAGCTCCAGCGCGTCAATGATGCGCTCACGCGCATCGGCGGCGTTTCGGCGCCGGTGCAGGATATCATCGGCATGGAGTATCCGCTCTGTTACCGGAACAAAGCGATTTACGCCGTCGGCAAAAAGAACGGCCGCGTGGTCAAGGGCTTTTACCGCGCATCCAGCCATGACATCACGCCCGTGGAGCAGTGTCTGCTCCAGCTCCCGCTCGCGGACAAGGCGGCGCAGACGGTCTGCGACTGGATGAATCTGCGCGGCATCGCGCCGTATGACGAGGCCACCGGCCGCGGCACGGTGCGGCATCTGTTCACGCGCTGCGCCATGCACACGCCAGACGCCGTGTTGTGCATCGTCTCTGCGCGCGGATTCGGCGCGCAGACGGACGATCTGGTCGCCTATCTGCGCAAGCATTGCCCGGAGCTGACCGGCATCGTGCTCGATATCAACAAGCAGAAAGGCAACGTCGTGCTCGCCGGAGATTTCTATACGCTCTGGGGCGAGCCGGAGCTGACCGACCGGCTCTGCGGACTGACGTTCACGCTCTCGCCGCAGGCGTTTTATCAGGTCAATCCTGTGCAGGCCGAGCGGTTGTATGAGCGCGCGGTGGAATACGCCGTTAACGCGCCGACGGATCAGGTGTTGGACCTGTACTGCGGCGCCGGGACGATCAGCCTGTGTCTGGCGCGCAAGGCCGCGCACGTCATCGGGGCTGAGATCGTGCCGGAGGCAATCGAGAACGCGCGCCGCAACGCGGAGCGAAACGGCATCGAGAATGCGGAATTTCTCTGCGCCGATGCCGGCGCCGCAGCAGCGGAGCTCGCCCGGCGCGGCGTCCGGCCGGACTGCATTGTGGTCGATCCACCGCGCAAGGGCATGTCCCCGGAAGCCATCGACGCGATGTTGTCCATGCAGCCGCCGCGGATCGTCTATGTCTCCTGCGACCCGGGCACGCTCGCGCGAGACGTGAAGCTGCTCGCACAGCGCGGCTACACGCTCACGCAGGCGCTGGCCGTGGACATGTTCCCGCAGACGCCGCACGTGGAGACGTGTGCATTATTGTCCAAACTTCAAGGCAAGAAACATATTGAGACGGGTATCTCGCTTTCCAAACGAGAAATCGGTGGCCAGCCATGAAACGGCTTGCTGCAAAAATTCGAAGAAAGTGCAAAAAGTCCATATCGAAAGGTTCTGCAGTGTTTCTTATTGTTGCCGGCATCCTTCTGGCAACGGTTTTTACCGTCGGAATGTGTTACTGGACAAAGCCAATTGAGAAAGCGGATGCTATTCGTGTAGATGCAACATTTACTTCGTATCAAAAGCACTACCGCCGTCATAATTTGAGCAGCCTGACGCTCTGCTTTTCCGACCATGAATCGTTGTCAATTGACAACGCCTGTTTCACAAGCGATGCGCTGAATCACATTGAGAATATGACTCCGGGTACGGTTTTGGAGCTTTATGTGCATCCAAATAGCAACACAGTTTTGGAAATGGTGTGCAGCGGGAAAGTTATCCTTGACTTTAATCAGGCAGAACGGCGGTTGACAACTAAGAGAGTATCCTTCCTGATACTCGGCATCTTCATGTACGCGGAAGCTGTATTTGGCGTTGTTAAGCTGCTGAACAAAGGAACTTATTAAACATCCGGATTGTAATTGCATTTCTATCTAAAAATACGTTATCTTTTGCAAAACTCCTCTTGCAATGCACCAGATGTTGTGATATAGTAACTCCGTTATAATAGATGATTTTCCCTATCATGAAAGGATGAATACCATGACTACTTTGGAACTGATTCTGACGATTATCCAGCTGATTTCCGGTCTCGCCGTGACCGTGATCGTGCTGCTGCAGTCTGGCAAGAGTGCCGGCCTGTCCGGCGCCATTGCTGGCGGCGCGGAAACGTTCCTTTCCAAGGGCAAAGCCAAGACCCTCGATGCCAAGCTCGCCAAGGCGACGAAGTGGTTCGGCCTCGTCTTTGTTGTCCTGACGCTGGTGCTGACCGTCCTGATGCACAAGGGCGCGTAATTTCCGGCGCAGCTGTAGAAAAGCGCATCCCCCGGCAACGCCGGGGGATGCGCTTTTCTCATGTCCTCAGTCCGGGTACTCTGCGCGGCTGCCGCCAATGAGCTTCGGCCGCGTGCGGGCAGCGTTGACCGGCGCCTCCCCAATCGTCTTGACCGACAGACGCAGCGGCACGGCCACGTGCTTGAGGTGCATGCCGATCATGGTGTTGCCGATGTCAAGGCCGGCGTCGGCCTTCACGAACTCGACCGCGACCGGGTCATCCATCGCCTCATAGACCGCCGTCGCGAACGAGCCGCCGGCTTTCGGCCGCGGGCGGACGCAGACGATCTCGTATCCGAACCGCTCGGCATCAGCGCGCTCCATGATCAGGGCGCGGTTGAGGTGCTCGCAGCACTGCGCCTCCAGGCAGAGGCCGCGCGCTTTCAGGATCGGCAGGATCTCATCGACCACGGCTTTTGCCGCCTCCGGCGTGGAGCCCTTGCCGATCTTCTGCCCCATGATCTCGCTCGAGGAGCAGCCGATCACGACCTGCTGGCCGGGCTTGAGCGCGGCAACATCCAGCAGCTCGAGCAGGGCCGCGCGGGCGGATTTGCGAATCTCTTCATACATGAATGGTCATCTCCAGACAGTTATTAAAAATTCTTATTTCCATTGTAGCACGGCGCGGTGCATTTGACAATCCTCTGCAAGGCGTGTATCATGAACGTTGACCAAATTATTGTAACAGGAGGGAATTGCGTTTTGAAACGTTTCAATCGCATTTTTGCTTGTCTTCTCGCCGTGGCGCTGCTCGCCTGTGCCTGCTCCGGCTGCGGTAAAAAATCCGAGGAGCCGTCCGTCAACGGTGCCGACGCGAAAAACGAGCGCTACTACGCCCCGCTGACCGGTGAACCGCTGAGCAGCAAACCCGCAAACACCCGGCCGTTTGCCGTCATGATCAACAACATCGTCTACGCGCAGCCGCAGGTCGGCATCAGCAACGCGGACATGATCTATGAGATCCCGGCCGAGGGCGGCATCACGCGCATGATGGCGATTTTCAGCCACCTGTATGACGTGGAGTCTGTCGGCAGCATCCGCAGCCTGCGCCCGTATTACCTGAGCGTGGCCCTGTCGTATGACGCCATTGTCATCCACGCCGGCGGCAGCGAGCAGGCATACAGTGATGTCAAGACCTACAACGCCGACCATTTGGATGGCGTGCGCGACGGCAACACCAGCTCCATGTTCTACCGCGATGCCAGCCGCGGCCAGCACGGCTCGGAGCACACGCTGTTCTTCCACGGCGCAAATGTGGAGGCGCTCGTGAATCAGTATAAATTCCGTACTGAGCACGAGAGCAGCTACAAGACCGGTCTGAACTTTGCCGACAACGCCGTCCAGCAGTGCACCGCAGGCGCGGCTGCGAACGTGCAGGTGACGTTCAACACGTCCAAGAGCACGTCCTTTGCCTACCATGCCGACAGCGGCAAGTACACGGCCGTGCAGTACAAGGCCGACTATAAGGACGGCGCGACCGGAGAAGCGGTTCCGTTCTCCAATCTGCTTATCCTCTCGGCCGATATGAAAACGGTGGACAGCTATGGCCGCCTGGCCGTTGATCTCATCGGCAGCGGCACCGGCTACTTTGTGACCGGCGGCGAGTACGTGCCGATCAAGTGGTCCCGCAGCGACATCAACAGCTGCTTTACTTACACGCTCGAGGACGGCACGGCGCTGAACCTCTCGCGCGGCACGACCTATGTCGGCGTGATCCCGACCAACGGCGGCAGCGCAAACTTCAGCTGAGAACAAAACAAAGCATTTTGTAGCACTATGTGCGCGGGCGACCGTGCACATAGTGCTTTTTCTTCCGCAACATGGTTGCCTGTTTTCTGAAATATTTGCTATAATAGCGGTGCAGCCGGGTATGCCCGCTGCAAGTGTACAGAAAGGAAAATCGCTATGACCTACAATTTTGATGAGATCATTGACCGCCGCCATACCAACGCGCTCAACACGGACGGTTTTCGCGGCTATATTTTTCACGCCGGTCCGGAAAAGGTGTTTGCCTTCAAGGACGAGGAATTTGTCCGCATGTGGGTCGCCGACATGGAATTTGGTGTGGCACCCGAGATCCTCGATGCGCTGCGCGCGCGGATCGACCGCCGCATCTTCGGCTATACCGGCCTGTATGACGACGAGTACTACCGCACCTTTTCCAAGTGGTGCAAGGATCACTATGACTGGAGCTTTCCCAAGGAGCAGCTGTGTGTCTCGCCGGGCATCATTCCCGCGCTGTACCAGCTGACGGAAACGCTCTGCGGCCCGGACGAAAAGGTGCTGCTCAATACACCGGCCTACGGCTATTTTCTCCACGCGGCGGAGTATGCCGGCGTGGATGTGCTGACTTCCCCGCTGCACAAGAAGGCGGACGGCACGTTCGAGGTGGACTTTGATGATTTTGAGCGCAAGTGCGCTGATCCTGCGTGCAAGCTGGTGTTCTGGTGCAACCCGCACAATCCCACTGGCCGTATGTGGACGGAGGACGAGCTGAGGCGGGTCGCTGCAATCATCGAAAAGTACAACCTCTGGGTGGTGTCCGATGAGATCCACTGTGACCTGATCCGCTGCGGCCGCCGCCATATCCCGATGGCCAAGGTCATGGACAGCTACCCCAAGCTCATCACCTGCATGGCACCCACCAAGACCTTCAATATGGCGGGCCTGGCGTTTTCCAACATCATCATCCGCGATCCCGCGCTGCGTGCGCGCTTTCAGGAACGCGACAAGCTGTTCGGCATGGTCAATCCCATGTCACTGACAGCGGCGCAGGCGGCCTACGAGCGCGGCAGCGCGTGGCATGAGGCACTCAAGCAATACCTCGACGAAAACTTCGCGTTTGTCAAGGCGTTTCTGGCACGGGAGCTGCCGGAAGCGGTCATGTACATTCCAGAAGCGACGTATCTGGCGTGGGTCGATCTATCGCGCTGTCTGCCGGATGTGGCAGACCTGCCGGACTTCTTCGCCAACAAGGCGGGCGTGCTGCTGGAGGGCGGGGATTCCCTCTTCGTCGGCAATGCAAAAGGGTATGTGCGCCTGAATCTTGCGATGCCGCGCGCGATCATTCAGACCGGGCTGGAGCGGATGCGCGACGCGATCCACAAGGAGCGGACGGAACACTAAAAAGAGATAGCAAAAGCCCGATATGGCAATCACCATATCGGGCTTCTTCGTATTTTATTCCCACGTCTTCCACACATCCGGGCAATAGCCGACGGTGGCCTGCCTGCCGTTGCGGACGATGGGCGTCTGCAGCAGGGACGGATCCTCGAGCAGCCGCTCGATCTTGTCCTGCTCATAGGCCAGATGTTGCACAAGTGCGTAATCTGCCGCCTTGGGATTGAGCATAGCGTCGAGCCCGACGGCGTTTTTTACGCTCGTCAGCTCGCCGCGGCTCATGCCGTAGCGCAGCAGGTCGATGGCCTGATACGGGATGCGGCGCTCCTTAAAATAGCGCTCGGCCTTTTTCGTGTCGAAGCATTTGGATTTGCCCCAGATCTGGATCTTCATGACGCACTCCCCTGCTCAGACTTCGATGATCACGGGCAGCACCATCGGGCTGCGGCGCGTGGTCTTATACAGATAGCCGCTGATGTTCGACTTCACGCGGCCCTTGATGGTTGCCCAGTCGTGCTGTTTCTGCCGCTCGCAGCTGGCAAGGCTCTCGTTGACGACGCGCTTGAGCTCGCCCATGAGCGCCTCCGCCTCTTTGACATACACAAAGCCGCGGGTGATGATCTCAGGGTCGGCGACCGGCTTGCCGTTTTCGGACGAGAGCGTGATGATGGCCATAACGATCCCGTCCTCGGCCAGATGGCGGCGGTCGCGCAGCACGGCGCTGCCGACGTCGCCGATGCCGGTGCCGTCGATATACACGTCGCCCGCCGGAACATTGCTCGTCGCGCGCATACTGCGCTTGGTGATCTCGATCACTTCGCCGTTTTTCGCCACGAGCACGTTTTTCGGCTCCACGCCCATGAGCTTGCCGATCTCGGCGTGCTTGCACAGCATCCGGTACTCGCCGTGCACGGGGATGAAGTAGTGCGGCTTCGTCAGCGCGAGCATCATCTTCAGCTCCTCCTGGCAGGCATGGCCGGAGACGTGCAGCGGCGTGTTGCGGTCATAGATGACCTCCGCGCCCTTCTGGAACAGCTCGTCAATGACGCGGCTGATCGTGATCTCATTGCCCGGAATGGCCGAGGCAGAGATGATGATGCGGTCGCCGGCGTCGATCGTAACCTGCTTGTGCTCCGAAAATGCCATACGGTGCAGTGCAGACATGGGTTCGCCCTGACTGCCGGTGCAGACAATGACGGTCTTGCTGCGCGGCAAGCTGCCGATCTGCGACATGTCCATCATGACGCCGTCCGGGATGTCTACGTAGCCGAGCTCCGTTGCCACGCGCATGATATTTTCCATGCTGCGGCCGGTGATGCCGACCTTGCGCTTATACTTTGCCGCCACGTTGATGATCTGCTGCAGGCGGTGGACATTGGACGCGAACGTCGTGACGATGATGCGCTTATTGCAGTCTTTAAATAGTTCGTCAAAGCAGTCGATCACGCGTGCCTCCGAGGCGCAGTAGCCGGGGCGCTCCACGTTCGTGGAGTCCGACAGCAGCGCGAGCACGCCCTCGTTGCCGAGCTGGCCGAGACGCGGCAGATCGATCATGCCGCCCTGAATGGGCGTGAGGTCGATCTTAAAGTCGCCCGTGTGGATGACGGTGCCGATCGGCGTTTTGATCGCCAGCGCGACGGAGTCGGCAATACTGTGATTCGTGTGGATGAACTCGATCTCAAAGCAGCCGAGCTTGAACTTATCACCCGGCTTTTTCGTGAAGATCTGCGTGTGATAGAGCAGGTCGTGCTCTTCGAGCTTGAGCTCAATGATCGCCGCCGTCAGCGGGGTCGCGTAGATCGGCATATCGAGCTGCTTGAGCACGTACGGGATCGCGCCGATATGGTCCTCATGCCCGTGCGTGATGACCATGCCGCGGATGCGGTTTTTGTTTGCCTTCAGGTAGCTGATGTCCGGGATGACCATGTCGACGCCATAGAGGTCCTGATCCGGAAAGCCCATGCCGCAGTCGACAAGGAACATGTCCTTGCCATACTCATAGACGGTGAGGTTCTTGCCGATCTCACCGAGCCCGCCGAGCGGGATGATTTTCAGTTTAGATGCCATTCGTAACTCCTTTACGTTCGCTTTCGGGCAGACTACTCCCCCGGAAGCAGGTTGATGTTTCGAAAAATATGTACGAAATGCGTTGCCTGCGGCGGCGGATAACCAGAGTATCCCCAGAAATCCGAGCCATCAAACCTGTTACATTTCCATTCGGCCGGCCAGCGCCCGCAGGAGCGTGGCATCGTCCGCATATTCCAGATTGGAACCGACCGGAATACCATAAGCCAGACGCGTGATCTTCACGTCAAACGGCTTGAGCAAGCGCGCGATGTACATCGCAGTCGCCTCGCCCTCCGTGTCGGGGTTGGTGGCCATGATGACCTCCGTGATCCCGCCGGCAGCCACACGCTTGACCAGCTCCTGGATCCGGATATCATCCGGGCCGATGTGATTCATCGGCGACAACACGCCGTGCAGAACATGATAGACGCCGTTATATTCGCGGCTGCGCTCGAACGAGAGCACATCGCGCGGCTGCGCCACGACGCAGATGGTGCTCTGGTCGCGCTTCGGAGAGGCGCAGATGGTGCACGTCTCCTGATCGGTGAGATTCTGGCAGATGCTGCAGCAGTGGATGTTTTTCTTGGCGTCCACAATGGCGGCTGCAAACTTCAGCGCCTCCTCTTCCGGGAGGGACAGAACATGAAACGCCAGCCGCTGCGCGCTCTTGCGCCCGACGCCGGGCAGCGCGGCAAACTGGTCAATGAGGTTTTCAAGTGCATTCGGGAAAAAAGACATGGTACTACCGTCCTGAATCAAGCATTGCGGATGGCGGCGATGGCGGCCGCGCGGTCACACCGGCGAAACACGGCGCTGCCGGCCACCAGCACGTTGGCGCCTGCCTGCTTCACAAGCGGAGCCGTCTCCGGGTCGATACCGCCGTCCACTTCCAGCTCGCAGCCGGGATTGACCTGCTCGATCCGCTCATGCAGCTGCGCGATCTTCGGCAGCTGATCGGCCATGAAGCGCTGGCCGCCAAAGCCGGGCTCGACCGTCATGACCAAAGCCAGATCCAGCAGCGGCAGATACGGGATGAGCACGCTCTCCGGCGTTTTCGGCTTAATGGCAAGACCGACCTTCTTGCCATGCGCCTTCACGTCCTCGATCGCGGCGAAAATGTCCTGCGGCTCGTCCGCCTCGACGTGAAACACGACGAGATCCGCCCCGGCATCGCAAAATTCGCCGACGTAGCGGTGCGGGCGGTCGATCATGAGATGCACATCCAGAAACATCTGCGTATACCTGCGCACAGATTTCACGACCGGGATGCCGATCGAGATATTCGGCACAAAAATGCCGTCCATCACGTCAATATGGACGTAGTCCGCGCCGCCGGCCTCGATCTGACGGATGTCATCCCCCAGCGTGCAGAAGTCAGCAGAGAGAATGGAAGGTGCAATTTTCGTCATGGATGTCACTCCGATCTATGATATCCGGCGCGCCGGACACAATCCACATTCTATAACTAAGTTATTATACACCTGTTACGGATATCCTGCAAGTGCCGGGGGCAAAAAATCTCCGCTTGACGAACGCCGCCGCCTGCGCTATCATGTGCTTCAGGTACTACAAAGAACAGGAGCGAATCAAATGTCTATCGAAGCAGGAAGAGCGTATTTCCGCCAGTTTGGTATGGAAGACCGTGTGCAGGAGTTCACGGTCTCGAGCGCGACCGTCGATCTGGCCGCCAAGGCCCTTGGCGTTGAGGGCGCGCGGATCGCAAAAACGCTGTCGTTCAAGACGGCGGACGGCTGCATGCTGATCCTTGCCGCCGGAGATGCGCGCATCGACAACCATAAATTCAAGGAAAAGTTCCATATGAAGGCCAAGATGCTCTCGGCCGACGAGGTGCTGGAGCTGGTGGGCCACCCGGTCGGCGGCGTGTGTCCGTTCGGCTGCAAGGAAGGCATTCCGGTGTATCTGGATGTGTCGCTGCAGCGCTTTGAGACGGTGTTCCCCGCTGTCGGCAGCCCGTCGAGCGCGATCGAGCTGAATCTGGACGAGCTCTACAAATACTCCAACGCCCTCGAGTGGATCGACGTCTGCAAGCTCCCGGCCCCGGCCGAGGCGTGAGCAGGATGCAAAAAAGCCTGACGAACCATCGTTCGTCAGGCTTTTTTCTTTACAGGGTATTACGCCAACAGCTTGGTCATGCTCTTGAGACTGATGACCAGTGTGGAGGCGTTGTGCAGCAGTGCCGAGGTCGCGGGCGGCAGAACACCGGCCACTCCCAGGCAGATCAACAGGAAGTTGAAGCTGATGATCTTGCGGTAGTTGCTGTGGATGCGCTCCATGAGCGCATCACTCAGGCGTTTGAGCGTCAGCAGTGCGTACAGATCGTCAGCACTGACCGTGATATCGGCCACTTCGCGTGCGATGGCTGCGCCGTCACTGATGGCGACGCCGACATCCGCCTCGGACAGGGCCGGAGAATCGTTCACGCCGTCGCCGAGCATGATGACTTTGCGCCCGGCCGCGTGCTCCGCCTGAATAAAGGCTGCCTTATCCTCGGGGAGTACCTCCGCGAAACAGGCATCCACACCGACTGCCTCCGCGACTGCGCGGGCGGTCTTTTCATTGTCACCGGTCATCATGACCAGTTTGGACACACCGAGCTCCCGCAGACCACGAATGACCTCGGCCGCCTCCGGCCGCAGCGGGTCCTCAATGCAGATGACCGCTGCCAGCACACCGGAAACAGCAAGGTACAGGTGCGAAAACGTATCCGGCAGGGCGTCGAATTTGGCCTGCTCCCCTGCCGGGATGGTGCAGTGCTCGTCGTCAAAGACAAAGTGATGGCTGCCGATGACGACCTTCTGCCCGTCGACGCTGCTGGAAATGCCATGCGCAACCAGATACTCCACGCGCGAATGACGCTCCTCGTGGCGCAGGCCGCGGCGCGACGCCTCTGCGACGACCGCTTTGGCCATGGAGTGCGGATAGTGCTCCTCCAGGCAGGCGGCCAGACGCAGCATATCCGCCTCGTCGTTGCCGCCGAAGGTCACGACCTGCGCAACTTTCGGTTCGGCGCGCGTCAGTGTGCCGGTCTTGTCAAAGACGATCGTGCTCGCCTCGGACACGGCCTCAAGGAATCGTCCGCCTTTGACGGACAGATGATGATCGCTGGCCTCTTTCATGGCGGAGAGCACGGCGATCGGCATCGAGAGCTTGAGTGCGCAGGAGAAGTCGACCATCAGCACTGCCAGCGCTTTGGTCATGTTTCCCGTCAGGAGCCAGACCAATGCCGTTGCACCCAGACTGTACGGAACGAGCTGGTCTGCAAGATGCGATGCATGATCCTCTGTTGCGGATTTGAGCTTTTCCGACTCCTCGATCATGCGGATGATACGATCGTAGCGGCCGCTGCCGGCGCTCTTTTCCACACAAATGGTGCAGTCGCCCTCTTCGACGACGGTGCCGGCGTAGACATAGCCGCCTTCCGTTCTGCGGACAGCCAGCGGCTCACCCGTGATGGATGCCTGATTGACCATCGCCTCACCGGCAACCACTTTGCCGTCAAGCGGGATCACATTACCGGTATGGATCACGATCCGGTCGCCGACCTGAACGTCCGCCACTGGCACAAGTACGGAGCCTGCATCCGTCTCTTTCCAGACTTTATCCACATTCAGGGACATGGTCTGCGCGAGATCGGCAACAGACTTTTTATGCGTCCACTCATCGAGAATATCGCCGATGCCCAGCAGGAACATGATCGAGCTTGCTGTCTTGAAGTCCTTGCGCAGCATCGAGACCGAGATCGCCGTTGCATCCAGCACCGGCACCTGGATCTTCTTGTGCATCAGGCAGCTGAGTCCGGCCTTGATATACGGCACGGAGCGCGCGACCGTGATCAGCGTGCGCACAGAGCCCGGAATGAACAGCTGCTTAATGCCGCGCCAGCACAGCGACGCGACCAGCTTGTCCTCAAACTCGCGGCTCATGGCGCGGCTGCTGTGCTCCGGCGCACGTGCCTGCTCGTTGGCATAGGCAAACGACGAGAGCGCCTTCGTAACCGTTTCCCGCGGCCCATCAAAGCAGATCACGGCGTCGCCTGTGCGGTCATAGACGGTCGCTTTTGTCACGCCCGGGGTCTGATTCAGGTATGCTTCCAGAATGTCCGCCTGCTGCAGCGACATGGCCCCCTGCATTGTATGCACGCGCATACGGCCTCGGGTTTCATGCAGGATTGTGCATTTCATACTTACTCAGCCTTCTCTGCCGTGTCCTCAATGACCTCAGCCTGCTCGGCCGCGCGCTTTTCGTTGAACGCCTTGGCACCGGCCAGAACATCGCCCGCGATCTCTTTGATATTTGTCACGACCGACATAACGTCCTCTTTCTCGCGCAGCGCGGCTGCGGTCGTATACACATACACCTTCTGGGCATCTTTGCTTGCGAGAATCTTCGCGCCAACTGTTGCAAACAGTGCGCCGCCAACAAATGCTCCCAATTTTTCCATGCTCATCATGATTACCTCCGTGTTTTTTTGTCCGCATGACTGCGGCGTGGTTATATGACTCAAATTTAAATTAGACGTCACTAACCATCTACTTGAAGTTATACCACTCAAACCGACATTTTTCAAGCGTCGGAATGAAAATTTATACATTTCGGCAACGTCAACAAAAGCGCCCCGCCGGGAATGGCGGGGCGCGATCAATCTGTCGGATTTTCGCTTATTTCAGCAGCACCTTGCGGAAGTTTTTCTTGCCGCGCTTGAGCACGACGCCGGCTTTCAGCTCCGCTTCCGTAAAGGCCTTCGCAATGTCGGTGACCTTCTCGTCGTTGGCGGTCACACCGCCCTGCTGCACATTGCGGCGGGCATCGGACTTGGACGCGCACAGGCCGCTCTTAACCAGCAGGCTGAGGATATCCGCACCGTCTTCGGCCGTGATCTCGACCGTCGGCACGCCTTCGCCGGTGCCGCCGAACACGGCCTTGGCAGCCGCCTGCGCTTTGTCGGCCTCGGCCTCGCCGTGGACCATCTTCGTGAGCTCGTAGGCCAGGATCTCCTTCGCCTTGTTGAGCTGCTCGCCCTGCCAGCCGTCCATTTTGTCGATCTCCTCAAGCGGGAGGAACGTCAGCATGCGGATACACTTGAGCACGTCGGCATCGTCGACATTGCGCCAGTACTGGTAAAATTCAAACGGGCTGGTCTTGTTCGGGTCGAGCCAGACGGCGCCTTTGGCGGTCTTGCCCATCTTCTTGCCCTCGGAATTGAGCAGCAGCGTGATCGTCATGGCGTGGGCATCCTTGCCGAGCTTGCGGCGGATGAGCTCCGTGCCGCCGAGCATGTTCGACCACTGGTCGTTGCCGCCGAACTGCATGTTGCAGCCGTAGTGCTGGAACATGTAGTAGAAGTCATAGCTCTGCATGATCATGTAGTTAAACTCCAGGAAACTCAGGCCCTTTTCCATGCGCTGTTTGTAGCACTCGGCGCGCAGCATGTTGTTCACGGAGAAGCACGCACCGACCTCGCGCAGGAGTTCAATATAGTTGAGCGGCTTGAGCCACTCGGAGTTATAGAGCATGAGCGCCTTGCCGTCCGAGAAGTCGATGAAGCGCTCCATCTGGCGCTTGAAGCACTCGGCATTGTGCTTGATGGTCTCCTCGGTGAGCATCTGGCGCATATCCGTGCGGCCGGAGGGATCGCCGATGAGGGTCGTACCGTCACCGATGAGGGCGATGGGCTTGTTGCCTGCCATCTGCAGGCGCTTCATGAGGCACAGGGCCATGAAGTGGCCGACGTGCAGCGAATCGGCCGTGCAGTCAAAGCCAATGTAGAACGTGGCTTTGCCGTTGTTGATCATGTTTTTGATCTCTTCCTCGTTCGTCACCTGCGCGATCAGGCCGCGGGCGATCAGTTCATCATACAGTGTCATCGTTTTCTCTCCCTTGCTTTATTCTTTGACCTTATTCTCAGCGAGGATCTCCTCGGCGCGCTGCGCGCCCCAGGCGATCATGTGGGCACAGTGGCCCTTGCCGCCGTTTTTCGCCACGAGCTCCTGGCAGCGCAGGCAGCCGAATTCGGCGCGGAAGCTCTGCGTCATCTGCTTGGTCATGGCCGTAGCCGCGGCCTGATCGGCCGCGAGGCCGAACGCCATCACGGCACCGGTGATGCTGCCGCAGATCTCCCCGCAGCGCACGCCGCCGCCGAAACCGGCCGCAACGCGCTTGGCAATGTTTTCGTCCAGACCGGTCTCCTCCTGCAGCGCAGCGAGCACGCTCTGCGCGCAGTTATAGCCCTGATCGTGATATGCAATAGCGGATTCCTGAATACTCATGGTTCTCTCTCACCTTTCCTGCGTGATTGTTTATAGGCCGCGGCAGAGGCGAGCTGCTCAGCCGCACTGGCCAGTGTCAGGGGCGTGATATGATCGCCGCCGTAAAGCCGCGCGATCTCGCGCTGACGGCCGTCACTGTCAAGCGGCTGCACCGTTGTGCGGGTGCGGCCGTCCTGCTCGCGTTTCTCGATCAGGTAATGCTGATCTGCCATGGCCGCGATCTGCGGCAGGTGCGTGATGCAGATGACCTGTTTGGTCACAGAGAGCTTACTGAGCTTCTCCCCCACGCGCTGTGCGGCCACGCCGGAGACGCCGGCATCCACCTCGTCAAAAACCATGGAAGGCACGTCGTCGCGCTCGGCAAACACGTTTTTGAGCGCCAGCATGATGCGCGACAGCTCACCGCCGGATGCGATCTTGCTGATGCGGCCGAGCGCCTCGCCGGTGTTCGCCGAGATCAGGAAACGCACATTGTCTGCCCCGGCGGCCTGAAAGCCGGGGTCGCCGCCGAGCGGTGTGATCTCCACGTGGAAACGCACCGACGGCATGGACAGCTCGCGCAGTTCGCACTCGACCTGCCGCTCCAGTGCCGCTGCAGCGGTCTGGCGTGCCTGCGTCAATTTTGCTGCCTCGGCGCGCGTCTGCTCGGCCTGCTTTTGGATCAGTGACTGGAGCTTCTGCAGCCGGTCACCGGCATATTCGATCTGATCGAGGCGGTTCCTGGCCGCTTCGAGCGTATCGATCAGCCCCGCCTCGTCCGTGTTGTATTTCCGCTCCAGCCGCCGCAGCAGCGACAGGCGCGTTTCAATGCGGTCAAACTCCTCGTCGGAAAAGTCCAGCCCGTCGCGAAAGTCGCGCAGCGTCTCCGCTGCGTCCTGCAGCGTGAACACAGCGCTCTTGACCGCTTCCGGCAAGGAAGCAAGCTCGCCCGCGTAGCTCGCGGCCCGCTCGACCTCCAACAGGGCCTCGCCCGCCAGCGCGGATGCAGAATCGTCCCGCCCGGCCAGCAGGTCATACGCCTGATCGACCGCTTCCGAGAGCTTTTCAAAGTTGCGGAGCAGGTCGCTGCGCTCCGTGAGCTCCGCCTCTTCCCCGGCCTTGAGCTCCGCGCGTTCCAGCTCTTCGATCTGGCGGCGGAGACTTTCGGTCAGCAGTTCCTTTTCGTTTTCATAGGTCGAGAGCGTGTCACGCTCCCTGCACAGCGCCTGATAGGCCCGGAATTGCTCGCGATAGCGCGCAAGCTCCGGCTCCAGCTGGCCGAATCGGTCCAGATTACGCAGATGCTCCCGCTCATCGAGCAGGTGCTGTCCGTCGTTCTGGCCGTGGATATCGAGCAGCAGTGCGCCCAGCGTGCGCAGCTGCGCCGTTGTGACCGGGACGCCGCAGACACGGCAGGACGTTTTGCCCTCTGCCGTGATCTGGCGGCGGATGATGAGCTCATCGTCGCACTCGATCTCATTTTCCTCGCACCATGCCTGACACGGGTCGGGATCGAACGTCGCACAGACGACTGCCTTCTCGGCACCGGTGCGCACCAATTCGCGCGAGGCACGCGCGCCGAGAATCGCGTGCATGGCATCCACAAGGATGGATTTGCCCGCGCCGGTCTCGCCGGTCAGGATGTTCAGGCCGGCGCCGAGTTCCAGATCGGCCCGCTCGATGACCGCGACATTTTCAATATGCAGTTCTCGCAGCAAAGCGCTTCACCTCCTGCGGTGTCGTCAAAGCAGCTTTTCGATCTCGTGGAAAAACTCATCGGCGGACGTGTTGTCCTTCATGAGCAGAAACGCCGTGTCGTCGCCAGCCAGCGTGCCGACGAGTGTGTCGATGCGCATGCTGTCAAGCGCGGAGCACGCAGCCGAGGCAAGACCCGGCAGCGTCTTGATGACGATGATGTTCTGCGCCTCGGCATACGACGTCACACATTCCCGGAAAATTTTCTTCAGACGCTCATCGTAGCCGGGAAATTCGTCCGCCGCAGGTGCGGCGTAGCGGTATTTCCCGCTCGGCGAGAGCGTTTTTGTCAGATGCAGCTCCTTAATGTCGCGTGACAGCGTCGCCTGCGTGCTCGGAACGCCGCGCTGTGCCAGCACATCCATAAGCTGGTTTTGCGTTTCGATCTCCTGCTCCGAAATGATCTGCAAAATGATGTTTTGTCTGGTGGATTTCACGTCATCCCTCCTCACAGTCTGTCTGTCAGCTTGCCAAAAGCCGTTTCATAAAAGCTGCGGATGCCGGTATCGGCCAGCAGCGTATAATTGTCCGATCTGCGGATGCGGATCTGGTCGCCGCGGATGAGTGCAATGCTGTCCCCGCCGTCTGCCACGAGAATGGCCGGCCGGTCGTGGATCCGCTCCGGCACGATCGTGATCTGGCGCCCGGGCGCAAGTACAAAGGATTTTCCGGCCAGACTGTGCGCGCAGATGGGCGTCATGATGATATTTTCATTTTCCGGCTCGACGAGCGGGCCGCCGGCCGACATGGAATAGGCCGTGGAACCGGTCGGCGTGGCAACAATGATGCCGTCACCGTTGAAGCGCGTGATGGGCACGCCGTCGCCATAAGCGGTCACGCCGATACAGTCCACGTGCCCGCCGTGAATGACCACGTCGTTGAGCACTGACTGCGTGCAGATGATCCGCTCATTGCGCACGAGCTCCACATCGAGCATCATGCGCCGGCTGATCGTATATTTTCCGTCTGCGATCTCGAGCAGAATGTCCAGCTCATCGTCCTCCAGACCGGCCAGAAATCCCTTGCCGCCGAAATTCACACCGATGATCGGGATCGGATGGTCACGCAGCGTGACCGCGACGTGCAGGATCGTCCCGTCACCGCCCATGACGATGATGAGCCCGGCGTCCTGCGCCGCCTGCTCCAACGGATGTACCGGGATGTCCTCCGGCAGATAAGACTTGGGCGCAAATACCGGCGAGACGACGACCTGATGGCCGTGCTCCGTGAGCATCCGATAAACCGTCAGTGCCTTTTGCAGACCGCTGTCCCGATACGGATTGGCCGCAATGACAATGTGTTTCATACGCTGCTCTCTTTTCCATGGGCCAGCGCACCGTGCGACTGTTCCACAACGGCTGCCGGATCCAGCTCCGGCGCGGGATGCGTTCCCTTGCGCAGGTAACCAAGATACTCAATGTTGCCCTCCGGGCCTTTGATGGGCGAATAGTCCAGCCCCATAACGGTAAAGCCCGCGCCGGGCACAAAGTCCAGAAAGCTCTCGAGCACCTCCAGATGCACCTTCGGATCCCGGACGACGCCTTTTTTGCCGACCTCTTCGCGCCCGGCCTCAAACTGCGGCTTGATGAGGCAGACGACCGCAGCGTCATCCTTCAGCAGCGGCCAGACCGCCGGCAGGATGAGCTTCACGGAGATGAACGACAGATCCATGACCGCGAGATCCAGCGGCTCCGGGATCTGATCGCTCGTGATATAGCGCACGTTCGTGCGCTCCATGGAGACCACGCGCGGATCGTTGCGCAGGCTCCAGGCCAGCTGGCCGTAGCCGACATCGACGGCGTAAACCTTTGCCGCGCCGTTTTGCAGCAGCACATCCGTGAAGCCGCCGGTCGAGGCACCGCAGTCAATACATGTGAGGCCGGTGGGGTCGACCGGAAACACCTTGAGCGCTTTTTCCAATTTGAACCCGCCGCGGCTGACATAGGGCAGCGTGTTGCCGCGCACCTCGATCTTCGCATCGGGCGCGACCTGCGCGCCGGGCTTGTCCGCGCGCTGACCGTTGACATAGACAACGCCGCTCATAATGATCGCCTTCGCGCGCTCACGGCTCTCGCTCAGGCCCTGATCGAAAACGAGCTGATCGAGTCGTACTTTCTTCATGCGCCGTTCCCTTCTTTCTCGCCGGAGCGCATCGCCTGCGCGGCAGCAGCAATCGCCCGTGCGTCCAGACCGTATGCGGCTTTGAGCACATCCGGCGCGCCGTGCGGAATGATGCCGTTGCCAAGATTCAGCAGCCGCGCAGCCTTTAGCGGGATGCCAGCCTGTTCCGCTGCGGAGAGCACCTGCTCGCCGATGCAGTTGGCCGCGCAGACGTCCTCGACCGCCAGCAGCCGCCCCGTCTTGTGGAGAGACGCAAGCACCGGCGCCAGCTCCAGCGGCGCAACCTGCGCGAGCTTGACGACTTCGGCCGAAACGCCCTGCTGCGCAAGCAGATCTGCCGCCTGCAGCACATCGTTGGTGACAATGCCGTAGGTCAGGATCGTCAGATCGCTGCCCTCGTGCAAAACCGTGACCGGTTCCAGGTTACAGTCCCGATAAGCGCCTTCTCCGCCGCGCGGATAACGCACGGCGACCGGCCCGTCCAGCTCCAGCACAGCCTTTCGCAGCATCGCGCGCAGCTCGGCAAAGCTCGCCGGGCAGAGAATGCGCATATATGGCACAGAGCTCAAATAACTGATGTCAAAGCAGCCGTTGTGCGTATCGCCGTCGTTGCCAACGATGCCGGCGCGATCGACGCCGAGCACCAGATGCAGCCGCTGCAGCGACGTGTCATGGATGAGCATATCATACGCACGCTGCAGGAAGCTGGAATAGATCGCCGCAACGGGCTTGAGCCCCTGCTTGGCCATGCCGCTGGCCATCGTGACTGCATGCCCTTCTGCGATGCCGACATCATAGAGCCGGTCCGGGTGCCGCTCGGCAAAGGCCGTCAGGCCCGTGCCGGTCAGCATGGCCGCCGTGATGGCGATGACCGTCGGATCTTCATCCGCCAGCTGCGAGAGCGTTTCGCCAAACACGTGGGAAAAGTCCGGCTTCGGCGTCGGCAGTGCACCGGTCACGGGGTCAAACGAGCTGACACCGTGATATTTTTCCGGTGCCTGCTCCGTGTATGCGACGCCCTTGCCCTTTTGCGTCACAACGTGCAGCAGCACCGGCTGGCGCAGGTCGCGCGCCCAGCGCAGCATTTTCTCCAGCTGCGGCTCATCGTGCCCGTCCACCGGGCCGATGTAGTAAAAGCCCATGTCATCGAACATGTTGTTTGGCAGGACGAGGTCTTTTACGCGCTCTTTCACGCAGTGCAAAACTTTATACAGTCCGCGTGCCTTGCCGACGGTGCTGCGATAAAACTGCTTGAAGTGCAGATAGCCTGGCTTCACGCGCTGTTTGGACAGCAGCGTCGCCATGCCACCGACGTTTTTGTTGATGGACATGCCGTTGTCGTTGAGCACGATGACCATCGGCTCGCCGCTCTGCCCGGCATCCGACAGGCCCTCGTATGCCAAACCGCCGGTCAAGGCACCGTCGCCGATGAGGGCAATGACGTCATAATCCGCCCCCGTGAGCGTGCGCGCCCGGGCCATGCCCAGCGCGACGGAGATCGACGTGGAGGCGTGGCCGGCCACAAATGCATCGTGCACGCTCTCGTCCGGCTTCGGGAAGCCAGCGATGCCGCCGAACTGCCGCAGCGTCGAAAACGCTTCGCGCCGCCCGGTCAGGATCTTGTGCACATAGCTCTGATGACCGACGTCGAACACGAGCCGGTCTTTTTCGGTACAATATACCCGGTCGATCGCGACCGTGAGCTCCACCGCGCCGAGATTGGACGCCAGATGCCCGCCGGTTTTCGCAAGATTCTCGACCAGAAAAGAACGAAGTTCCGCACACAGTGCCGGAATTTCTTCCTCCGGCAGCGCCTTCAGGTCGGCCGGTGAATGGATTTGCTCCAATATACTCAAAGCAGAATACCTCACGCATAATAATACATAGTATACTATAACAAAAAGTGCCGGACTTTACAAGAGTAAGCCGACACTTTTCGCAATTTCACCGGAAGTCCGGTGCTTTTATGGATTCAGTTTTTCCGATCTGCCAGCGAGCGGGCAAGCTGCTGCAGGAAAGCGCTGTCCGCAAACGCGCCGTCCACAACAGCCGCCGCTTCCTCGGACAGCTCGTGCACATAGGCGCTGCAGCGCTCCAGACCATAGAGCGCCATGAAGGTGTTCTTGCCCTCGCGCGCATCCGAGCCAATGGGCTTGCCGAGCTCCGCCTCCGTGCTGATGACATCGAGCATGTCGTCGCGGATCTGGAATGCCAGACCGAGCGCCCTGGCATACTGCGCTGCGGCCGCGCGCTGCTGCGCGTCTCCGCCGCCGCAGGTCACGCCCATAAGGCAGGCTGCTTGGATCATCGCCGATGTCTTGCGGTCATTGATGTCCATCAGTTCCTCTTTGGTGAGGACCTTGCCCTCGCCCTCCATATCGAGCTGCTGGCCGCCGCAGATGCCGTTTTCACCGGCAGCTTCTGCGAGCAGGCGCGCGCACTCGGCGCGCACATCCGCCGGCAGCTCCGCCGAAAGGATCGTGCGGAATGCCTCTGCCTGCAGGGCGTCGCCCGCGAGCGTTGCCGTGCATTCGCCGTAAACCACGTGGTTCGTCGGCTTGCCGCGGCGCAGATCGTCGTTATCCATACACGGCAGATCGTCGTGGATGAGCGAATAAGTATGCACCATCTCGACCGCGCAAGCGACCGGGAGTGCAGCCTGTACGTCTCCGCCGCAGGCTGCGCAGAACGCGAGCACCAGCACCGGGCGCAGACGTTTGCCGCCGGCGGTCAGGCTGTAGTGCATCGCCTCCAACAGGCGGTGATAGGACACGGCCGTGTCCGTAAAATAGGTGTTGAGCGCCGCATCAGCGAGCGCTTTATATTCGTGATACTGTGTCTGATAATCCATGCATTATTCCTCGGCTTCAAACGGGAGCTCAACGGGCGCACCGTCGCTCCCCTTTTTGAGCTGCACGACCTTCTGCTCCGCCGTATCCAGCATTTCGTTGCAGGCCGCGAGCAGGCGCGACCCCTCCTCAAACAGCGCCAGCGACGCATCGAGCGCTACATCGCCCTTTTCCAGCTGCTTGACGATCTCGTCCAGCCGCTGCATGGACGCTTCAAAGGTCAGTTTCTGTTTTGCCATGGGCATCCTCCCTGTTGTTCACGGTGCAGTGCAGCGCACCGTCCTGAAGCTGTACGCGGATCGAATCGCCGGGCTGTGTCTGCGCCGCCGAGCGGAGCACCGCGCCGTCAGCACCCGTTGCTACCGCATAGCCTCGGGCAAGCACCTTCAGCGGGCTCATCGCGTCCAGCGCCGCCGCGTACTGCGCAAAGGCATGTCTGCGCGCAGCGAGCCAGCGCTCCCCTGCCGCAGTCAAACGGCTGCGGGTATAGTCCAGCTCCACGCGCCGGAGATCAAAATACGCCGCCGGAGACTGCAGCACACGGCGGCCGGCCAGATTCTCCAGTGCGGCCCGGCGCTGTGTCATCTGCTTGCGCATCGCCTGCGCCATGCGGATATCATAACCGCGCAGCGTCTCGCGGATATCCTCCGCGTTCGGCACAGCCAGCTCCGCCGCGTTCGACGGCGTCGCGGCGCGCAGATCGGCCACGAAGTCCGAGATCGTCACATCCGGTTCGTGCCCGACGGCAGATATGACCGGGATGTCCGAATCATAGATCGCACGCGCGACCCGCTCATCGTTGAACGCCCACAGGTCCTCGATCGAACCGCCGCCGCGACCGGTGATGATCAGGTCGCCGACCTGATAGCGATTCGCATACCGGATGGCCCCGGCAATCTCCGCCGGCGCCTCCGTCCCCTGCACGCGCACGGGCAGCAGCACAACCTCGCTGTTCGGCCAGCGTTTGCCGAGCACGCGGATGATATCGCGCACGGCCGCACCCGCCGACGACGTGATGACGGCGATCCGCTGCGGAAATGCCGGCAGCGGCTTTTTGTGTGCACGGTCAAACAGGCCCTCTTTCTGGAGCTGCTCCTTGAGCTGCTCATAAGCGGCATACAGGTCACCCACGCCGCCCGGGATGAGCCGCGTGCAGTAGAGCTGATACGCCCCGTCGCGCGGATAGACCGCGATGCGGCCGACCGCCGCAACGCTCATGCCGCTAGCCGGGCGAAAGCGCAGCGACTGCGCGCTGCTGCGAAACATCACGCACCGCAGACTGCTCTCGGCGTCCTTGAGCGTGAAATAATGATGACCGGACGGGTAGACCTTGTAGTTGGACAGCTCCCCCGTCACGCAGACGTTGCCGAGTAGCGCATCCGCATCCAGCAGCTGCTTGATGTGGGCATTGAGCTCCGTTACGGTAAAGGATGTACGCGCCATGTCAGCCTTCGGCGCCATCTTCGGGTGCCGATTCGGACTCGACGACCCCCGCTTCGGCGGGTGCCTGCTCCGCTTCGGCTTCCGGCTCGACCTCGCCGCGCACGAAGCTGCCGAGCACGCCGTTGATAAACGCGACCGTCTCCGGCTCCTCGTAGCCCTTGGCCAGCTCCACCGCCTCATTGATCGCAGCGGCGTTCGGCACGTCGTCCATATATAGGATCTCGCACATGGCACAGCGCATGATCGCCGCAGCAACACGGGAAATGCGCTCCAGCCGCCAGCCGCGGGCATACTTCTCGATCATGTGATTGAGCTCATACATATGGTCGTAGACCAGGCCTGTCAGGCGGCGGATATAGTCGAGCTGCTTCTCATCCGGATATTCCAGAAACAGCGGATCTTCCTCCGCCAGCGTCGCAAAGTATTCCCGGCTGAAGAAGGTGTCCGCCGTCTCGCGGGCGTCATCCCCGGCGAGCTGCGCGGCAAAGCTGAGCTGGATCGCGATCTCACGCGCAACCGTTCTTGTCATAGTGATTTCTCCTGCTTTTCTTTATTTGTCGAAAGCCACGCCGGACACGTGCACGTTCACAATGGGCTTGCCCATGCCGGTCATGGACTCGACCGCGCTCGTGACCGATTCCTGCACGGCTTTGGCGACTGCCACGACACTGCAACCGTAGCGCACCGTGATGATCGTATCGACCGTCATCGTGCCGTCGACGATCTGCACCTTGATGCCCTTGGCGGCAGACTTGATGCCGAGCAGCTCGGCCAGCTCCGTACCGGTAGAGGTCGCAACACCGGCGACGCCGTCGACTTCCGTGATCGCTGCGCGCACCATGGCGGCAACGACGTCCTCAGAGATATTGATGCTGCCCTTTTCATCCTGGCAAGTAATATAATTTTCCGGCATAGAAAAATACCTCCTGATAAAATTGTACAGTATAGTGTACCACGTGCAGCGGCAAAAAGAAAGAAAAATGTTTCCCGCGCGGCAAAAAGATGCACCCTGCAATCCTTGCAGGGTGCATCTCGGGAAATCGCGTTACTTCTTTACGTTCTTGCAAAACTCCATCAGGATCGTGGCGACCTGTTCGCGGGTCGCGCTGCCCTTCGGGCTGAGGTAGGTCACGCCGCCGTTGCTCGCGCCGGAGATCAGCCCCAGCGCCACGGCGTCTGCCAGCGCGTCCTTTGCCCAGCCGGACACGCTGCCCGCGTCCGGGTAGACGCTCAGGTCGGCAGGCGTCCAGGTACGCGTCACACCGAGCACCTTCTCCGCATAGCCCATGAGGATGACGGCGATCTGCTCACGCGTCACCGGCAGGTCGGGCGCAAACGTCGTGGCAGACGTACCGGAGACGACCCCGGTCTGGTACGCCCAGAGCACCGCATCCTTGTACCAGCTCTGTGTCAGGTCGGTAAACGGCGTGGTGCCGCTCACCTTCGGCTCGCCCTCGAGGTTATACAGAATCTGGACGATCTGCGCGCGCGTCGTCGTCATCTTCGGTGCGAACAGATTGCCGCCGACGCCGGACATGAGGCCGTTGGCCACGCAGTAGTCGATGCCGGCGTGCGCCCAGTTGCCCTCGCCCGGTACATCCGTGAACCCGGCACTCGGACAGCTGCCTGCCGGAATGGTCTCCGTTTTCGTCGCGCTGCAGCGGGTGCAGGTGAAGGTCTTGATGCCGGTCTCTGTTGCAGTCGGCTGCTTGGTCACCGTGCCGTTGTCCCATGCATGGCCGAGCGCGTCCGTGTAAGTGTCCACATAGCTATGGCCGCAGGAGCAGGTGTGCGTCGTATAGCCCTTTTCCGTGCACGTCGGCGGGGTCACAACAGCAGTGTAGCTGTGCTCATGCGCGGTCTCCCGGATACAGCGGAAAGTCGCAAAGGCACTTGACGAATAGTCTTGATATTTTCTGTTGTACACGGTCAAATACACATTATAGGAGGTGTCGGGTTTCGTAAGCGTCAACGTCACACTTGTGTCAGTCGTGTATATGGTCTTAAATCCGGAACCGCCTTTGCGGATATGCACCTCATATTCTCGCTGATCATATTTGCCCTGAAGCGGGCTTGCCGTCCAGCTGATGGTAAATTCCTCGCCCACAGTGACCACGTCCGGCACCGTGAGCTCCACTTTGGGAGGCTTGGGCGGCTGCTGATAGTTCTCCACGGTGTAGATGTTAAACAACTGCGCATTGCCGTTGCTGTCATTAGGTCCCCAGTTTCCATACAGCTGGAGCTGTGTGCCGGGAGTCGAACTGCCGTCCTTACAGTCTATCACAAGCCAATTGCCGGACGCGACCGAGTCCTTCGCCACCAGCTTGCAGAGGCCATTGTAGTAAGCAACATACCAATAGCACTTCGAGGTCAGCTTGTCACTTGTCGTGATTTTCGCCTGCGATGCGCAATTTCCCTCGTAGCAGAGGTAGTCATTGCTGTATGCATTCTGGATCACATAGCTATTGTCAAAACCCATGTGGGTAAATAACCAGATCACATTCGGGTCAGACGAGCCGGAGTTTACGATTTTCACATCCCGCTTTGCGTTTTGGTCATAGCACGTTCCGGTGGGCATCCATTTGTCCGCGCGGATGATATAACGGTAGATATTTGTGCCGATGTTGATAAAGTCCGGCTTAAATACCGCGCTGCCAAAGTCCGGGCGGATGACGCCCCAATACGGATTATCAAAGTGATTGTATCTGATGTTTGTAACGTTGACGACTTTGCGCTGACTGTCAAAGTTCTGATGCCATGTGCTGTAATCCGATTCATAGATCGCGACATGGCCATACGGGTTTGCACCGTTGCCGCTGTAGACCAGAATGTCGCCCTTCTGCGGCTGAGCGTTTGGCAGTCTTTGCCAGCCGGCAGGGAGCTGATTCCACGAATAATCCGCGCCATTGCCGCCCGGAGACGTCTGGCCGAGGTACGAGTAGTAAGCTTTGATCAGCGCCACGCACTCGCCGCTGCCAACGGGTTGCCCGTTCAGGCTTCTGACCCAGGTGATCGCATCGTCCGCTGTTTTGCCGTTGGTCGAGGCAAAGGCCGCCGTCGGCAGCAAACCGACGATCAGGATCACGGCAAGTACAAGACTGAGTACACGTTTTTTCATACGTCATCTTCTTTCTGTAAAATTTATCTCTTTACGGATGCACCTTTGCGCAGGTGCACTTTCTCTATGGCAAGTATATACACACAAATTTAATTGGTCAAGAAATTTTAATAAATCAATATAAGACAATACGACGAATTTTCAGGCGTTGCTCGCGTCCGGCTTTCATATTTGTGCAAAAGACAGCGCCCCGCTTGTGGGAAGCGGGGCGCTGTCTTATGCAACCTACATTATTTACTGCGCGTCCTGCGCGTCGGCCTTGACCTCGATGACCTTGATCTGCGGCGCGGTGTAGTCCGTCTCTTTGACGATCGTATCCGTGATCGTGGCGACCTGCGCCGTGCTCAGCCCGTCGGCCGGCGCGGGCACTGCCACCGTGATGCCCTCATCCGTGATATAGACCACGCACTCGGAAAAATTCTTGGCCAGCAGGAGATTTTCGATCTGTGTCTCGGTCATGGAGTCGCTCGCCATGGCGGAGATGGCGCTCATGGCGCTGTCGATCGTCGCCTGTGAAGCCCCCTCGGCCGCCGAGGCCGATTTGAGCAGCGACAGTGCCTCGTCGCGCGACTGCTGGCGCGTCAGACGCGCCTTGGCGAAGTAATCATCCGACGCCGGTGCCGACGCTGCGGCCGCGTCCTCCTCCGCCTTGACGGCTGCCGTGGCGGCATCCTCGGCGGCGGCCATTTCGGCGTCCGCCTTCCCCCACTGGGTATTGTACGACCAGTTAAAGTAGATCGCGGCGCAGACAAACAGCAGCACCACAATGATCGCAATGTTTCGTTTGGTTTTTTTCATAGTCGCCCTCCCGTTATTTAGATTGCGAATCCGGCTGCTTTCTGAGCACGGAAATGTGGTCCGTGCTCAGGCCGGTAAACTGTGCCACTGCCTGCGTGACGGCGAGCTGCACCTGCGGCGAGTCTGCCCCGTCGCAGACGACGACCGCACCAAGGTACTGCGGGCTGACCGTCTTGAGCTCCACCGCCTCCTGTGCCCCGCCGCCAGCGGAGATGATGGTCGGCTCTCCGGCGTCGTCCGTCGCCAGCTCCCGCTCGGCCGAGCAGCGATAGGAGAGCAGCACCTGCACTTGTCCGGCGCCGTTGATCTGCTGCAGCAGCTGCGTAAGGCGTTGCTCCTCGGCCTGGATCGTCTGCGCCTGGGTCTGTTCGGAAACGGGCGATGCCTGTGCCGTCTTGACCTTTGTCTTGCTGCCGGTCGGCAGCAGGAGCAGGATCAGCCCCACGAGCAGAATGATGAGAACGTATTTGTACTTGGCTGCGAAAGCGCTGAGTTTTCGTGTGTTCATGATGTGCTGCTCCATTCCTGCCGCGCGCGCGGAATCCCGAGGTCGGCCTCGATGATCTGCGCCAGGCGGCTGTTTTCTGCCGCCGGGCCGGATGTGACCAGCCGGACGGACTGCGGATACCAGTAACCGTCGGTGCTCCACTGCAGTGTGACCTGCGCATCGTCGAGCGCGGCGCCGCACTGCGCGGCTTTGTCCAATATATATGTACGCATTTCCGATTCTATGACCGTGCGCTGCAAGCGCTCGCTGCTGTCGGACACCGCGCCGTCCGTCGATACCGAGACGTGATTCTTCTGCAGCGCGGCAGCATAAGCGTCATAATCGAACGTCACCAGCGGTGAAAACAGCAGACACGTCAGGGCAACGCCGCCGGCCAGCTTCGTGACGCGCCGCAGGCTCTCCGACGTTGGAAACAGCGACGCCAGCGCCGTCAGCAGCGCCACGCCCGCCAGACTGAGCAGCCAGGCACGCAGAGACTCCATCATCCCGTCACCACCTTCATACTCGACACGATCGAGAGAAACAAAATGAGTGACGCCACGCCGACCATCCCCAGCAGGAAGCCGTACACATCCGCAAAACCATCGATCAGCCGCCCGATGCGCTTGTCCGCGAAGGACTCGGCGATACCGGCCGCGAGCTTGTATAGGACATAGTGCACGGCGAGCTGCAGATACGGCGTGACGCACACGGCAGCGACACTGACGACGCCGACGATGCCAATGCCGCTGCGCAGAATCGCGGCGCTGGAGGTGACTGTGGACGCCGCATCGGCCACAATGCTGCCGACGACCGGGAGCGCAGCGGAGACGGCCGTCTTGACCGCCTTGGCTGCGGCCGCATCCGCCGAGCCGGTGAGAATCCCCGTCAGCGACAGGTAGAGCGTGAACACGCTTGCAAAGCCGATGAGCAGCAGCCGGAATGCCTTGCGCAGCAGGCCGCTGAGGGATGCGAGCACGTCGTTTTCGAGCGTCGTGCCGCAGATGACCGTACCCGCGTACAGATACAGCAGCGGCAGGAGCACTGCCGTCTCGGCAGACAGGAGCATGTCCAGGAACAGCGACGTCGCCGCGTATTTGGCGGCCGCCGATGTCGCCGCACCGCTCGCCGCCGCAGCGGCGCACATGCTCGGCAGCAGGATCTTAGAAAAATCGCGCAGCGTGGCAAGCGCGCCGCTGCCTGCGGTGATGCACGAGGTCACGTGGGTGACGCTCAGCGCGGCGACCGCCACCGTGCCGGCCATCTGCGTGACTTTTATGCAGGCCCCGTTCGCTGAGAGCGAGGCGCAAAGCGCCGACAAAAACACGATAGCCAGCAGCAACGCCGCATTGTGCGCCGCCGACGCAACGGCTCCCCCGCCCTCGCGCAGCACATAGGCCCACAGCTTGGCGAGCAGGGACTGCGGCTGCGCGGCATCCGCAACGGACAGCGCGCCAAAGGCATCGTAGGCCTGCTGCGGGAGTGCGGATTCCATCGACGCCGTGCCGAAATCCTTCGCCTGCTCGGCCGCAACATCGTAGGCAAACGCCCCCGGCGTGCACACCGCCAACAACAGCAGCACGGCCAGAAGCACAAGCAGCCGCTTTTTCATAGGCATTCTCCGATCATGGTCAAAAACGTGCGCATCAGCGGCAGCGCGGCATAGAGCGCGGCCGCCACACCCACAAGCTGCACCGCGCAGGCGCCGGCAGCCTGTCCGGCGTCCTTGCAGAGGCTCTCCCCGATCATTGTCAGGATGCTGATGGTCATGCACTTGAGCAGCGGACCGGTGTAGACGCCGGACAGGCCGCTGACCGCGATCGCATCGCGGAAAAACGCCGCCAGCGGCTCCAGCAGACCGATGCACAAAAACAGCGCCAGCAGCGCCGCTGCGATGCTTAACAGGAGCGACATACCCGGTACGGTCTTGTAGACCGTGGCGGCGGCAGCGGCGGCAATGACCACGATGATGATCGCCTGAAAGACCGGCTCCATCACAAGGAAAACAGGCTCTTGATCAGGTCGAACAGTTCGCTGATCTTCTGGATCACCAGCACCAGCACCACGACGAGACCGGCAATGGTCGTCATGAGTGCCTGCTCATCGCGCCCGGCGCGCGAGAGCAGAATATTGAGCACGGCGACCAGGATACCGATCGCCGCGATCTTAAAGACAAGGTCAACGTCCATAAGTGCCTCCTGTGGAATCAAAACAGAGCCACGGCGGTGAGCAGACCGAGCGTCGCACCGAGGCCGCAAAACAGTTTTCCGCGCCGCACCGTGTCCGCCTGCATCTGTGCTGCGGCAGCCTGCAGCGTCTCTATGCAGGCATCCAGTGCAGTGCGCTGAAGCTGCGCGTCATACTTTCCAAGCTGCTCGCCCAGCGTCAGCAGCGCCGCACGCACACCGGGCGTAAGCATGTCCAGCGCCTGAAACGCTGCCGCCCAGCTCTCGGAAAACGGCCGGTCTCCGTCCGTGATGCTGTCTGCGAGCGCAGTATACTGTGCGCTCAGCGGCTCCGGTGCGCTCGCTGCCAGATGGCACAGCGCCTCCGGCAGCGGCAACAGACGGCCGACGATATCGCTGCGCAGCAGATTCAGGCTGTCGATCACTGCCGTGAGCAGGCGCAGCCGCAGCCGCAGCTCCTGCCGCAGTGCGAACCCGGCGGCCGTGCTGCCCAGAAACAGCAGCGCCGCCCCCAGCCAGTGCAGCCATGTCATGTCAGGTCCTCAACGGTATAGACACGCTCGCCGCCGCTGCGCGTGATGCACACGGCGCGGCGGAAAATATGCTCGTCCAGCAGCGCACGATACAGCGCCCGGTGCCGCAGCGCCGCGACGCTCTGTGCATGCGCCGTCGCCAGCAGCGCAACGCCGCAGCCGGCGGCGATGCGGATGGCCTCGATGTCTTCCGGCGCGCTGATCTCGTCAAACGCCAGCACGTCCGGCCGCATGGCACGCAGGAGCATCATGCAGCAGGTCGCCTTCTGCCCGCCGGTCATCACGTCCGTATTCGCCCCGACGTCAAACTGCGGCGCGCGGTTCTGCACGGCCGCGATCTCGCCGCGCTCGTCCATGAGCGAGATACGCGTGCCCAGATCGGACAGGCGGCGCACGCACTCGCGCAGCAGCGTCGTCTTCCCGTTACCGGGCGGCGAGAGGATGAGCGTGCTGCAAAACCCATCCTTGAGCAGCTGCGGCAAAAGCGCATCGGCGCAGCCGGGCACTGCGTGCGGGATCCGCACGGACACGGAGCTCAGCTGCCGGATGCCGTCGATCTGCCCGGCGGCCTGTCCGTAGGCGCAGCCGCAAAGTCCGACCCGGCAGCCGCCGGCCGTCTGTAAGTACCCCTGCCGGATCTGCTCTCCGGCCGCATAGACGGACGCCCCCGTCGCGCGCTCGAGCAGATAGTCCAGATCGCCCGCCAGAATGGCGCGGCATTCCGCCGGGTACGCATGCGCCTGCGTCATCAGCACGGGCACCTGGCCGATGCGGCAGCAGATCTCCTCCACGAGTTCCTGCCGGTCGCGCTGCGTGTGCGCGATGGCCTGTCCCAGCGCCGGCGGGAACAGCGCCAGCGCCTGATTTGTGAAGATCATGGTGGTCCCTCCTCTTTTGTTCTGCCACATCCTATGCACGCACTGTGCGCGGCAGAACAAAAAAGAGACAGCCGATTGGCTGTCTCTTAGCTGATATATGAACGGATTACAGTTTGCGGCACTCGAGGTAGTAGCGCTTGTCCGCGCCGAGGCCGATGGAAAAGCTCTTTTTCGGGAACGGGCCGGAACGGAGCACGGAGGTGAAGAGCTCCGTCTTGTCCATGCGCGGCATGAGGATGCCGCAGCAGCCGTCGCCGGCCGCGAGGTCGAGCGCTTCGTCGTCGCCGTGGATGTAATCGACCGTGCCGCCGTTTTCCGCGAGATAGGCCGCGCAGAACGTGTCCATCGCGGCGATGGCTTCGCCGAGCGACGCACCCTTGGCGAGAATGTCACGGCGCTGATTCCCGGCAATCAGGGAGATCGCATAGCCGCTGCCGTCCGCCGATGCCAGCGCCGCTTCTGCCGCCTGCATCCATTTGGACGCATCGGTCCCGAAAAGCACGCGGTGGATGGGCTCAAACGTCACAGCCGGGCTGTGCAGGTTCACGAGCTCGACGAGCGCATAGCGCGCGGGATCAACCGCTGCCTGCTCGGGCGTGAGCGACTGTTTCTTCTCCAGCCAGCACAGACGGGCCGCCGCCAGACTGTGGTTGCCGTCAGCGATGGCAAAGCGCATGGGGTGCGCGCTGTCCATGCCGACGCCGGTCGCGCACAGGCGCGCGGCAAGCGCATCCGCATCCGCGCCTGCAACGCGCAGGCCGCGAACACGACCTCCGCCGGACATGAGATCGAAATCATACAGTGTTTCGCTGGCAGCTGCCTGCGCGTCCCGGAAGATCGCATCGTCCGGATCACTGTAAAACACCATGATGTGCGGCATCTCCAGTGCCGCCGCCGCGCGGATGCGCACGCGCGCGGGCAGACGCGAGGCGACCGTGCCCTCCGTGGCGCGGATGGGCGTGACAGAATCCGGTGCGTAATCATACGCCTCCAGATCGAGCGCGCCGACAATGCCGCAGCGCACGGCGCCGCCCGGCAGCGTGCGCTGCACGAGCACGAGACTGTGCGGCACGGTGCGGAACACGCCGTCGTCGAGGTAACGGTGCATGGCCTGCTGGATCTCGCGCGTTGCCGCAGCCTCATCGCACTTGCCGAGGTAAAACTCCGGCAGCATCAGCCGCAGCGTGGACGGCGCATCGCCGACGGTGTCCTGCACCGCCTGCCAATAGCCGGCGTCCGCCGTGAACTGGTCACAGGCGATGACGCTCCAGCGCCGCATATCCGCATGCGACGGCAATAGAATGTCCGTTGGGGTAAAAAACAGGTTCCGGTTCATTCCTGGCTCCACTTCTCTGCTCTGCCGACGGCGCGCAGCCAGTTATCGTGATACTGCTTTGCCTGTTCGGCATCCATTTCGGGTTTGAAAATACGGTCAGACTGACGCAGGAGCGCAATGTCGTCCACGCTCTCCCAGACGCCGCAGGCAAGACCTGCGAGGAACGCCGCGCCGAACGCCGTCGTCTCGACCAGCTTCGGCCGGTCGATCGGCACGCGCAGCATATCCGCCTGGAACTGCATCAGGAACGAGCTGACGGACGCGCCGCCGTCCACACGCAGGACGGAAATCGGGCTCTCGGCATCGACCTGCATGGCATCAAGCAGGTCTTTGACCTGATAGGCGATGCCCTCGAGCGTAGCACGGGCAATATGCGCCTTGTTGCTGCCGCGCGTCAGGCCGACGATCGCACCGCGGGCGTACATATCCCAGCGCGGCGCGCCAAGACCGGTGAACGCGGACACAAGGTACACACCGCCGTTATCCGGCACGCTCTCGGCCAGAATGTCGCACTCGTGCGCCGTGCCGATCAGACCAAGCTCGTCGCGCAGCCACTGGATGGAGCTGCCAGCATTGAACACACTGCCCTCGAGCGCATAGGTCGTCTTGCCGTTGACTGACCACGCAACGCTCGTGACCAGACCGCTGACGCTGCGCACGGATTTGCTGCCGGTGTTCATGAGCGTGAAGCAGCCGGTGCCGTACGTATTTTTCGCCTGGCCCGGCACAATGCACGCCTGACCCAGCAGGGCGGCCGCCTGGTCGCCAGCGCTGCCGCAGACCGGGATGCCCTCAAGCGTCTCGAGTCCCGGCAGGCCCGCCGCCACCTGTCCGTACACCATGGACGACGGCACCGGCACCGGCAGCATGCTCATCGGGATGCCGAGGCGCGCGCACAGCTCCTCGTCCCAGCAGAGGTTATCAATGTCAAACAGCATCGTGCGTGAACAGTTAGAGTAATCCGACACGTGGGCACGGCCGCCGGTCAGATTCCAGATCAGCCACGAATCCACATTACCAAACAGCAGCTCGCCGCGCTCGGCACGCTCGCGCGCACCGGGGACGTTATCGAGGATCCACTTGATCTTTGTGCCGGAGAAATAGGCGTCGATGAGCAGGCCGGTCTTTTCCTTCACATACGGGCCGAGACCGTCCGCCGTGAGCCGGTCGCAGATGGGCGCCGTGCGGCGGCACTGCCAAACGATCGCATTATAGACGGGCTTACCGGTGTTCTTGTCCCAGACGATCGTCGTCTCGCGCTGGTTCGTAATGCCGATGCCGGCGATGTCCGTCGGCGACAGGCCGCTCTTTTCAAACGCCTCGCTCATGGCAAGCAGCTGGCTCTCAAGGATGACCATCGGGTCATGCTCCACCCAGCCCGGCTTCGGATAGATCTGCGTGAAGGGATACTGCGCCAGAGACACAATGTTGCCCTTGCTGTCAAAGATAATCGAGCGGGAACTGGTTGTACCCTGGTCAAGTGCAATGATGTAGCCGTTCATAATTAACATTAACCTCCATAGACTTGACGGAATCCGTCAATTGGAATACAATTTAGGCATCATTTAGTATATCACAACTGGAGGAGTATTGCTATGCCATCTTTTCATGATTTTAGGTTTTTGTCCACTGATGGAAAACACAAGGTATTTGCAAGAGAATGTACCCCCGATGGCGAAGTCCGCGCCGTTTTGCAGATCGCGCACGGCGTCGCCGAGCATGTCTATCGCTACGCCCCGTTCATGGAGTTTCTGGCCAATAACGGTTTTGTCGTCGTGGCAAACGACCACCTCGGCCACGGCAAGACCGCCGAAAACGAACAGGAGCTGTGCTTCTTTGCGGAAAAGGACGGCTGGAACGATGTCGTGAGCGACATGGATCAGCTCCACAAACTGACCGCCGCCAAGTATCCCGATGTCCCCTACTTTCTGTTCGGCCACAGCATGGGCAGTTTCCTGACCCGCACCTACATCATGGATCACCCGGAGGGGCTCAAGGGCGTTATCATCAGCGGCACCGGCCAGAATCCTGCCGCCGTCGTCGCCGCCGGCAAGCTCATGGCAAAGCTCGAGATGATCGACAATGGCCCGATGTACCACAGCCCCACGCTCGACAAGCTCGCCTTCGGCAGCTACAACAAGAAGTACGACCACGTGCGCACGAACCTCGACTGGCTGACGCGTGACGAGGCGATCGTGGATCAGTACATCGCCGACCCGCTCTGCGGCGCGATGGCAACGGCCGGCATGTTCCATGATATGATGGGCGGCCTGCAGTATATCTGGAAGACGGAAAATCTCAATAAGATGAACAAGGCCACCCCGGTCTACTTCATGTCCGGCGACGGCGACCCGGTCGGCAACTACGGCGAGGGCGTCAAGAAGGTCTATAACCGCTTCCTGAAGGTCGGCTGCAAGGACGTGAAGCTCAAGCTCTACAAAGACGGCCGCCACGAGATGCTCAACGAGCTCAACCGGGACGAGGTCTATGCGGACATCCTCGACTGGCTCAACAGCAAGATTTGATTCCTCGGTCGATACATTACCACAGTTCATCACGGCAAGTTATATAAGCTGCGGGCGGTGCTGATGCACCGCCCGCAGTATTTTTATAAAGCGCTTAGTCGATGAGAGAAAAAACGCGTTCATCCCCGGATGAAAAATCTTCTGGATCATAGTACGGAGATTCTCCCGTCCACACCTGATGGAAACGAACCGTAAGGGAATCATGGCGGCTTACTGCAACATAGACTGCAAGCTTTCTATGTGGATACTTCATCTTGATATTGCAATAGATGAGCCGGCAAAGAACAGGTGCATCTGCAATAAGTTCAGAAAACGCTTCGTCTGAAATATCGTCCAACAAATGCTCGTGGTTGTTTCCAGCCTCATATGCCGTTTTGTCTTCTACGGAAAGCGGTATGGTCTTTCTGTAGTCATCGCATAAACAAAGCAGTTCATTCCCGGCGGCGTCTGTCAGCACATGATAATGCAAAAGCTGCGAGAGTGTCCGGAACAAGCCTGTGATACCGGTCGAATGTGATGCGCCCAGCTTCCTTCTGAAAAGCCAGCGCACGTTTGAGAAAGCTTTTTCTCTATCAGCCGCAGCAATCATTCCGCAGGGCTTTTGCCGGTCGTAATCATTGCACAAATAGAGTCCGTGGTCTTTGATACGCATGGCGATGGAGACAGTTTCGTTTTCGCGTGAATATGCCAAAAATCTCGAAATGCCAGTACACAAATCTCGTGCAAAACCCTGCAAGGCAAGAAACTCCCGGCACGAAATATGCTCCACGAATTTAACTTCAATATCATCTTTTGGAGCGCCTGGATATGCCGAATCCATGCGCCTGCAGAATTCGCATATTCCATGAATGAAATCCACTTCTCTTCTCATAGTCAGCACCTGAAATAACGTTACAGTTCCGAGCCCTGTACCAGATCGTCGCGCGCGAAAGCGGCGTGGATCGCATTGAGCACGCGCTTTTTGTCCGCGCTCCAGAGCGGTGCAATGAGGTCGCGCTTGGCGCCGTCGCCGGTCAGGCGATGAATGACCATCTTCGGCGAGAGGACGCGCAGGCACTGCTCGAGCAGGTCAATATAGTGCTCCGGCGTGAGCACCTCGAACTTCCCGGCAGCGTAGTCCGCCGCCAGATCCGTGCCGCGCAGCACATGCAGCAGGTGCAGCTTGATGCCCTGCGCCCCGCTCTGACCGATGTAGCGCGCGGTCTGCACTATCTGCGCATCCGTCTCCCCCGGCAGACCAAGGATCTGGTGCACAATGACCTCCAGACCGGCCGCGCGGAGGCGGCGGACCGCATCGTCAAACACCGGCAGGTCGTAGCCGCGGCGGATGTAGGCCGCGCTCTGCGGATGGATGGTCTGCAGGCCGAGCTCGACCCAGACGGGCTTTTCGGTGTTCAGCCGCTGCAGCAGCGCGATCACCGCATCCGGCAGGCAGTCCGGCCGCGTGGCGACCGACAGCGCTACCACGTCCTCCGGCGCAAGCGCCTGTGTGAACAGGCGCTCCATGCGCGCGAGGCTGCCATAAGTGTTCGTGAAGTTCTGAAAATAAGCGATGTATTTGCCGCTGCCATTTTTACCGGCCACGCGCGCCTTGGCCGCCTCGATCTGCTCCGGAATATCCAGCGCGCGGTCAGCGGCAAAGGCGCCGGAGCCGTCCCCGGCGCAGAAAATGCAGCCGCGCGTGCCGATGGCCCCGTCCCGGTTCGGACAGGTAAAGCCGCCGTCGAGCGCGAGCTTGTAGACCTTGCAGCCGAAGCGGCGGCGCAGCTCCTCGTTCAAAGTGTGATAATACATGGCAGAAAAAAGTCGGGGATGCCCGGCCTTTGCTGTTTATGCCTTCATCTGGCGCTTGCGCGCGAGATTGACCATACCGTCCTGCATGTCGTTGAGATTCATGAGCATCTTGCCGCTGCCGAACGCTGCGCACGAGAGCGCGTCGTCCACGACCGTCGTGCGGATGCCGGTGTCTTTCTCCACGAGCTGGTCAAAGCCGTAGATCAGGCTGCCGCCGCCGGCCATGATGATGCCGTTTTGCGCCAGATCCGCCACGAGCTCCGGCGGCGTGCGCTCGAGCACCATGTGGATGGTCTCGAGAATGTCGCGCGCGGGCTCGGCGATGGCCTCCACGAGCTCGACGGAGCTGATCTTCACGGATTTCGGCAGGCCGGTCGTCAGGCAGCGGCCCTTGACCTCCTGAATCCCCACCTCCGCGCGCGGCACGAGGCACGCGATGCCGATCTTGAGCTCCTCGGCCGTGCGCTTGCCGATGAGGATATTGTGCTTGCGGCGCACGTAGCGCACGATCGCCTCGTCAAAAGCGTCGCCGGCGGTCTTGATGGATTCGCTCTCAACCACGCCGCCGAGCGAGACGACCGCGACCTCCGTCGTGCCGCCGCCGATGTCGATGACCAGATGGCCGTCCGGCTTGGAGATGTCCGCCCCCGCGCCGGCCGCCGTGGCCACGGCGGACTCCACAAGATACACCTTGCGCGCGCCAGCCTCGATAACAGCATCAATAACGTTGCGCTCCTCCACGCCGGTCACGCTGCTCGGCACCGTGACGAGCACACGCGGCTTGAAGAGGCTGAACGACGTCACGCGCGAGAGCAGCTCCTTGAGCATGAGTGCCGTCATGTCATAGTCCGAGATGACGCCCGCGCTGATCGGATGGATGGCCACGATGTTTGCCGGGGTACGGCCGAGCATTTTCTGCGCATCCTGACCGACCTTGAGCATCCGGCCCGTATACTTGTCGACCGCCACGATGGACGGCTCGCGCAGCATGATGCCCTTGCCGCGCACAAACACGCGGATGTTGGTCGTGCCGAGGTCGATGGCAATGTCACGTTCAAAAATCATCATAAAGCAAAACTCCTGTATCATCCGCGCAGCGGATGTTATAGTCAATCGTAGCCGTCTCGCGGCTGTTTTAGTCGGCCGCGCGCGCGACCGTGGCGCATACGACCTGCTCCGCGCCCGCTTTGCCGAGCACGCGCGCACATTCTGAAAGCGTGGAGCCGGTCGTGACGATATCGTCAATGAGCAGGACGCGCTTTCCCGCCACGTCCGCACCCTGTTTCATGCGGTAGGCGCCGGTGATGTTCGCGCGGCGTTTGGCCGCATCGCCGGTGCCAGACTGCGGCTGCGTGTTGCGCTGCTTATAGAGCGTCGGCGTGAGCGGCATGCCGAGCGCCCTTGCCGTCGCTTTTGCCAGCAGGCGCGCCTGATCGTAGCCGCGCTGGCGCAGGCGCTTGCGGCTCAGCGGCACCCAGGTGATGAGATCAAATGCTCCAGGAAGCTCCGTGCGCACCGTTTCGGCAACGAGCCGGCCGTAAACTTTGGCGTACCCGGTCGCACCGCCGAATTTATAGCGCAGCAGCGATTCACGCACATTGCCCTCGTAATTGAGCGGCGAAACACACGCAGGGATAAATGGAAAGTGTTGCCGCCCGCCGTTTTGTGCAAACGGCAGGCCGGTCTTGCAGTGCGCGCAGATGCCCTCGCGGCTGGTCTCGAGAAAATCGTGACAGAACGCGCACCGCGGCGGATAGAGAAGATCGAGCAGGAACGGAATCACCTTCATACCGCACCGCACTCCCCGCAGAGCCTGGCGCGCAGGCCGCTGTAGCGCCGGGTCTGCGTCTGATTGTCGATCATATGATAGGCTGCGCTCTCGTCACCGACGACGATAAGCAGGGACTTGGCACGCGTGATAGCCGTATAGAGTACGCTGCGCGTGAGCAACATGGGCCCGGCCTTGCCGATGCAGAGCACGACGGCGCGGTATTCGCTGCCCTGCGACTTATGCACCGTCATGACCCAGGCGTGCTCGAGCTCGTTGAGCATCTCGAAGCCGTAGGTCGCCGTCTTTCCGTCATAGCAGACGGCAAGCGTCTCCGTCTGCGGGTCGATGGCCGTGATCTGACCAACGTCGCCGTTATAGACGCCGGTCCCTGCCGTCGTGCCGTCCGGATTTTTGAGCACGATGTCGTAATCATTGCGGATCTGCATCACGCGGTCGCCCTCGCGGAAGACGATCTCGCCGAAGCGGCGTTCCTTCTTCCCGTCGGTCGGTGGATTGAGTGCCGCCTGCAGGCGCACGTTCAGCGCCGCCATGCCGGTGTCGTACTTGCGCGTCGGCGTGAGCACCTGAATATCTGACGGCGGGATCTTCATATTGTTCGGCAGCCGCGTTTTGCACAGCTCCACGACCGTGTCGGCCGCTTTCTGCGGGTCCGTGCGCCGGAGGAAGAAAAAGTCCCCGCTGTTTTGTGTCAGCTTCGGGTGCTCGCCGCGGTTGATGGCGTGCGCGTAGGCGACGATGCTGCTGCCGGCAGCCTGGCGGAAGATCTCCGTCAGGCGCACAGTCGGGATGACGCCGCTGCGGATGATATCCGAAAACACATTGCCCGGGCCGACGGACGGCAGCTGGTCAGCGTCACCCACAAGAATAAGCCGGCACTCCGGCCGCATGGCACGCAGCAGCGCGCACATGAGCGAAATGTCCACCATGGAGCACTCGTCGAGGATGACAGCATCGCATGCGAGCGGGTCGTCCTCGTCGCGCCGGAAGGCGATGTCCTGATGATCGTCGCTCATGCCGGCCTCGAGCAGGCGGTGGATCGTCTGCGCGCTCCGGCCGGTCAGCTCGCTCATGCGCTTGGCGGCGCGGCCCGTCGGGGCGGCAAGCTGGGTGTCGAGCTTGAGCACATCAAACAGTGCGAGAATCGCGCGGATGGACGTCGTCTTGCCGGTGCCGGGGCCGCCGGTGATGGCGATGACCTGATGCTGGCAGGCGAGGCGAAGCGTCTCTTTCTGCTGCTCGGCAAACGTCAGGCCAAGCTGCGCTTCGATCTGCGCCGCGATCTTGTCCGTGTCCGGCATGCGGCGGTATTCATTCTGCGCCATGGCGAGCAGCCGCTCGGCCGTGTAGGCTTCCGCCTCATGCAGACGCGCGAGATAGCACCCGTCGCACCCGGCGACGCGCTCGCGCACCAGTTCGCCGCGCTCTACGAGCGTGTCCACGCTCTGAGCGACCAGCTCGTCCGACACACCGCTGAGCTGCGATGTTGCCGCCAGCAGGTTGCGGTACGAGATGAAGCAGTGGCCACGCACGGCGTTGTAGGCAAGTTCATACAGCGTCGCCGCAGCGACACGCTCCGCGCTCTGGTCGTCAAAGCCGTGGCCGAGCGCCAGCGCATCCGCCTCCTGAAACGTGGCGCCGATGGCATCCGAAACGAGTATGTAAGGGTTGTCCTGCACGAGCTGCAGGGCCTCGTCGCCGTAATACTGGTACATGCGCAGGGCAATGACCGGGCGGATGTTGGCCGAGGCCAGAAACTCGATCAGGCGGCGCATGCCCGCCTGACGGCGGAAATTGGCCGACATGGCCTTCGCCTTGGAAAGGCTGATGCCCTTGATGGCCGTGAGCTTTTCCGGCTCGTACTCCAGCACATTCAATGTATCGGCGCCGAAGCGCGACACGAGCAGCGACGCCGTCGCCGGGCCGATGCCGCGCACGGCGCGCCCGGCGAGGTAGGCATAGATCGCGTCCGCCGTCTCCGGCATGGTGCGCTCGGCAAACTCGGCCTTGAACTGCTGGCCGTGCGCCGGGTGCGTCATCCAGTTGCCGGTGACGATCATCGACTCACCCGGCACAGCATACGGAATACAGCCGACGACCATCGTCTGGCTGCCGTCGTCCACGTCCAGCTTGAGGACGGTGTAGCCGTTTTCCTCATTCTGATAGATGACCGCCGCGACGGTGCCGCATAATTCTATTGGATTGGTGTTTGCATCCATTGGCAAAACTCCTCCGTTTTGCACAGCTTCAGATCTCCGCGCCGGCGCGCAAGGCGCTCAGCCAGCGCGGCCGCATCCTCCGTCAGGCCGCAGTCCACGAGCAGAATGTCCGCCGCGACCGTGCCGCTCTCACGCAGCCACAGGGCGCCGCGCAGGAGATTTTCCAGCTCCGGTGCGTCCCCGCGCGCCTGCACGACGAGCGTGATGCGCGTGTCCCTGCCGGAGCGCACCGGCGTGAGCAGCGCGCCGCTGAGCATCCACAGCAGCCAGGCAAAGCCCAGGATCAGCAGGACGCATAAGGTGATCTGAATGAACATGTTCCCCGCCCCCTCTCCTTTCAGCCTATGAGAAAAGGGGCTTGGCCGTTAACTTTCGAGTTCTTTTTTCAAAAACTTGCCGGTATAGCTCTCGGTGCAGCGCGCGCAGTCCTCCGGCGTGCCGGTAAAGACGATGTTTCCGCCCGCGTCGCCGCCCTCCGGGCCGAGGTCAATGATGTGATCGGCCACTTTGATGACGTGCAGATTATGCTCGATGACCAGCACCGTGTTGCCGGCGTCGGTCAGGCGGTCAAGAATATCGATCAGGCGCGCGACGTCCGCCACGTGCAGGCCGGTCGTCGGCTCGTCAAGGACGTAGATCGTCCGGCCGGTGCTGCGCTTGGAGAGTTCGGTCGCGAGCTTGATGCGCTGCGCCTCGCCGCCGGAGAGCGTCGTGGACGGCTGGCCGAGCTTGACATAGCCGAGGCCGACATCCATGAGCGTCTGCAGCCGGTCGCGGATCTTCGGCTGGTTCTGGAAGAACGCGAGCGCCTCTTCGACCGTCATGTCCAGCACTTCGGCAATGTTCCTGCCCTTGTAGTGCACCTCAAGCGTCTCGCGGTTGTAGCGCTTGCCCTTGCAGACCTCGCAGGGCACGTAGACATCCGGCAGGAAGTTCATCTCGATCTTCAGCAGACCGTCGCCGGAGCAGGCCTCGCAGCGGCCGCCGCGGATGTTGAACGAGAAGCGCCCGGCACCGTAGCCGCGCAGCTTTGCGTCCTGCGTGGAGGCGAAGAGCGCGCGGATATCGTCAAACAGGCCGGTATACGTCGCCGGGTTGGAGCGCGGCGTGCGGCCGATGGGGCTCTGGTCAATGTTGATGATCTTGTCCAGATACTCCACACCGTCGATTCCGTCACATTTCCCGGGACGCACCTTGGCGTGATTGAGCTTGCCGACCAGCGTTTTATACAGCACCTCGTTGACGAGCGAGGACTTGCCGCTGCCGGACACGCCGGTCACGCACGTCATGACGCCCAGCGGGATCTCCACATCCACGTGCTTGAGATTATGCTCGGCCGCGCCGCGGATCACAAGCGCGTGGCCGTTGCCGGTGCGGCGGTGTGCGGGCACGGGGATCTTCTTTTTCCCGGACAGATACTGCCCGGTGATGGAGCGCTCGCAGCGCGCGACCTCCTCCGGCGTACCGGCGCAGACTACTTCCCCGCCGTGCACGCCCGCACCCGGGCCGATATCGATGAGATAGTCTGCCGCGCGCATGGTGTCCTCGTCGTGTTCGACGACGATGAGTGTGTTGCCCAGGTCGCGCAGCTCGCGCAGCGTGGCCAGCAGCTTTTCATTGTCGCGCTGGTGCAGGCCGATGGACGGCTCGTCGAGAATATACAGCACGCCCATGAGCGACGAGCCGATCTGAGTCGCGAGCCGGATGCGCTGGCTCTCGCCGCCGGACAGTGTGGCCGCCGAGCGCGCAAGCGTCAGGTACTGCAGGCCGACGCTCTGCAGAAACTGCAGACGTGAGCGCACCTCGCGCAGGATGCTGTCGGCAATTTTGGCATCTTTCTCGCTCAGGGTAACCCCGTCCAGAAACGCCAGCTCCTCCGTGATCGGCAGCGCGGTAAACTCCGAGATGTTCAGGCCGCCGACCGTGACGGCCAGCACCTCCGGCCGCAGACGCGCACCGCGGCAGTCCGGGCAGGCGGTCTCCGCCATGCAGGACTCGATCGACGCGCGCATGGCCTCGCTCTGCGTCTCCTGATAGCGGCGCTCGAGGTTGCAGACGATGCCCTCAAACGGGCGGCGCAGCACACCGGCGCCGCGGTTCGTATCATAATGCAGCGTGAGCTCCTCGTCGCCCGTGCCGTAGAGCAGGATCTCGCGCACGTTCTCCGGCAGGTCGCCGATCGGCGTAGTGAGGTCAAAGTGATATTTTTCCGCCAGCGCCTCGTAGTACATCCGGCTGATGCTCTCGCCCTTGACGCTGTTCCAGCCGCTGGCCGTAATGCCGCCCTCAAGGAGCGACTTCGACGGGTCCGGGATGATGAGCGCCGGGTCGATGCGCAGCCGCGTGCCGAGGCCACCGCAGGTCGGGCAGGCGCCGTAGGGACTGTTGAACGAGAACATGCGCGGCGTGAGCTCCTCAATCGAGATGCCGCAGTCGTCGCAGGCATAGTTCTGCGAGAAGAGGATCTCGCGCTTTTCCTCCGGGATGTCCGCCAGCACAAGACCGCCGGAGAGCGCAGATGCGATCTCGACAGCATCGGTCAGGCGGCGGTTCTGGTCGGGACGAATGACGACGCGGTCGACCACGATCTCAATGTTGTGCTTGCGGTTTTTATCAAGCGTGATCGTCTCCGTGAGGTCATAGATGCTGCCGTCCACGCGCACGCGCACATACCCGCCGCGGCGGGCATCGTCGAACACCTTCTGGTGCTCGCCCTTTCTGGCGCGGACGACCGGCGCTAAAATCTGCACGCGCGTCGCCTGCGGCAACGCCGCGATCTGATCGACGATCTGGTCCACCGTCTGGCGGCGGATCTCCTTGCCGCACTTCGGGCAGTGCGGCACGCCGACGCGCGCCCAGAGCAGACGCAGATAGTCGTAGATCTCCGTGACCGTGCCGACGGTCGAGCGCGGATTCTTGCTAGTGGTCTTCTGGTCGATGGAAATGGCCGGGCTCATGCCCTCGATGGAATCGACATCCGGCTTGTCCATCTGGCCGAGAAACTGGCGCGCATAGGACGACAAGCTCTCCATATAGCGCCGCTGGCCCTCGGCAAAGATGGTGTCGAACGCAAGGCTCGACTTGCCGGAGCCGGAAAGGCCGGTCATGACGACCAGCGCATCGCGCGGAATTTCCACGTCAATGTTCTTGAGATTGTTCTCCCGCGCGCCTTTGATAACAATATGATCCCGCATGGGTGCCTCCGCGATTTGCTTAGGATTCTTCAATAGTCAGGTCCGCCGTGGTCGCGCGCACGAGCGCGATAAGATCCTGCGGCGCGGTCTCGACCTGATAGCCGATCTTGCCGGCGCTGACGAGGATGGTCTCCTGCGCGAGCGCCTGCGCGGCAAAGACCGTGCGAAACTGCTTTTTCATGCCGACCGGCGAGCAGCCGCCGCGCACGTAGCCCGTCAGGGGCGTAAGCTCGGAAACGTGCAGCATGGCGATGGACTTCTCCCCCACGGCCTTCGCCGCCTTCTTGAGGTCAAGCTCGCACGCGACCGGGATGACGAACACGTACGGTGTCTTGCTCCCACCGCGGGCGACCAGCGTCTTGAACACCTTTGCCGGGTCCATGCCCGTCATCTGTGCAACGGTCACGCCGTCTACCGCATCGTCGCCGTGCGGATATGTGTGCGGCGTGTAGGGCACCTTCTTCTGGTCGAGCAGGCGCATGACATTCGTTTTTTCGATGGATGATTTCGCCATGAGACATTCCTCCGCTGATAATAACACTTTATTATATCCGATTTCCAGCATGGTTTCAAGAGATTTGACCCTTAAAGCGTTGCGAACCGGCACAGTTATGCTATAATGCTCTCAGAATGGAACCGGAGGGATGACCAATGCCGGATAACACGATCCGCGGCCGCTTTGCGCCCAGCCCGAGCGGGCGGCTGCATTTGGGCAATATACTGACCTTTCTGCTGGCGTGGCTGGACGTGCGCGCGCGCGGCGGGACGATGGTGTTCCGCCTTGAGGACCTCGACCCGGAGCGGAGCTGGGAGCACTACGCAGAGCTCATGGCCGACGACCTGCTCTGGCTCGGGCTCGACTGGGACGAGGGCTGGCGCCCCGGCTCGCAGGACTGCCGCCAGAGCACGCGCACGGCGCGCTACACCGCCGCGCTGGATGCATTAACCGCACGCGGAATGGTATATGACTGCTACTGCAGCCGCGCCGAGCGGCTGGCCGCCAGCGCGCCGCACCCCGGCGAGCCGCGCGAGGCCGGCTGCCCCTGCCGGACACTGTCGGTGCAGGAAGTGCAGGCGCGCCTGCGCATGGGCCGGCACGCGGCAAAAAAGCTGGAAGTGGCCGATGCGGACATATCCTTCATCGACGGGCACTACGGCCCGCAGAAAACGGAGCTGCGGCGCGGGCGCGATGATTTTCTCATCCGGCGCTCGGACGGCGTGTTCGCCTACCAACTCGCCGTGAGTGTGGACGATCTGGAGATGGGCATCACGCGCGTCGTGCGCGCACGCGATCTGCTCGACTCCACGCCGCGGCAGATCTGGCTGATCGAAACACTCGGCGGCCGCGCGCCGGAATATGCGCATGCGCCGCTGCTCGTCGCGCCGGATGGGCGCAAGCTCTCCAAGCGCGAAGGCGACCTGAACATGGAGGCCCTGCGGCAGAAATACGCGCCCGAGCAGCTGACCGGCAAGCTCGCAAAGCTCGCCGGCCTGCGGCCGACGGACGCGCCGGTGACGGCGGCAGAGCTGGCGGCGGACTTTTCCTGGGACAAGGTACCGCGCGCGGACATCCCGATACCCAAAGATTTTTAACCAAAACGCACGGTGGGCGCATCCCGACGGATGCGCCCATTTTCTGTGCAATTACTTTTTCAGCAGCCGGTCGCGCATGGTGTTGTGCGCGGCAAGCTCGGCCGCATCGTCCAGCGGTGCGAGTTCCAGCTCCGGATAACGCTGCTGCAGCGCCGTCGTGAGCAGATGGTCGCAAAACGCAGGGTTTTTCGGCAGGACCGGGCCATGGCTGTATGTGCCGAACACGTTGTGGTAGCGCACGCCCTCAAAACCGTCCTCACCGTTGTTGCCGCCGCCGATGAGCACCTTGCCGAGCGGCGACACGTCGCTGCCGAGGTAGGTCTTGCCGCTGTGGTTTTCAAAGCCGACGACCGTGCTGCCGCCGGACTCCGGCAGACATTCAAAGAGGAAATTGCCGATCATGCGCTCCTTGGAGCCGACGGTGTAATAATCGATCGCGCCGATGAAGTCGCACTGCTTGCCGTCCCACGTGCGGTAGTAGCTGCCAAGCATCTGGTAGCCGCCGCAGATGGTCAGGAACGTCTTGCCGTCGGCAATGGCGGCCTTGATCTCGTCGCCCTTTCCGGCTTTCAGGTCGGACAGAAGCACCTCCTGCTCAAAGTCCTGACCGCCGCCGATGAAAAACAGGTCGAATTGCGTGAAATCCACCTGCTGGCCGACCGTGACCTCCGTCACCTCGGCGCCGATGCCGCGCCACTCCAGACGGCGGCGCATGCAGAGAATGTTGCCCCGGTCGCCGTAGAGGTTCAGAAGGTCCGGGTACAGGTGGCAGATGCGCAGGGTCTTCTCGCTCATTCCCAGAACTCCTTTCCGCCGAGCTGCTTTTGCAGCCGGCCGCGCAGGTCCAGCATGGACGTATACGTTGGCATGATGAACACCGGGTATTCCGACGCGCACATGGCGTCGATCAGCGGGTCATAGTCGTAAAACACCTGAATTTTCGCCTCGTCCACGCCCGCATATTTCAGGCGCAGGCGCAGCTCATCGGCGCGCGTGCCGGACACGAGCACCTGCCGCAGATGCTCGCCCATGGCGGTGAGCCGCTCGAAGTCCGCATCCCAGATCCACGAGATGTCCGTGCCGTCGGCGTCCCGGTCGTTGAGGCAGACGACAAACGCCGCATCCTCGTTCAGCCCGGCAAGGTAGCGCATGGTCTGGTTGCAACCGGCGGGATTTTTCACGAGCATCATGCGCCCGGGCGTGCCGCGCAGGTCAAACTTCTCCATGCGGCCAAAGCCGCAGCCGAACGCGCCGAGCGCGTGCACGATCGCCTCCGGCGTGAAGCCGAATGCATGCAGCGCCGCCGCCGAGCCGACGGCATTATAGACGTTATACGCTGCCGGCAGGTTGATGTGTACGGCGTACTCCTGCCCACCGATGGACATGGTAACGTCGCTCGTGTCCACACCAAGGTTCTGCACCGCCGTGACGGCGACCTGCGGATCCTCGCGGTGGTAGCCGCACTTCGGGCAGCGGAACGCGCCGAGATGGCCATACGTGCGGTAATCATAGACGTACTCCGTCTTGCAGTGGATGCAGTGCGGCGCGTCGGAGATCTCCGTCAGGTCGTCGCCGCCAAGCGGCACGTTCACGCCAAAACGCACGACCGGGTTCGGCACCTGCGCCGGGATGGACGCGATGAGCGAACAGTCGGCATTGATGCACAGCGTGCTCTCCGGCGTGTGGCGGATGCCCTCGAGGATGTTGTTGAGCGTGTGCGTGATCTCACCGTAGCGGTCGAGCTGATCGCGGAACACGTTCGTGGCCACGATGACCTCCGGTTTGAGATACTTGAGCACCGTCTTGGACGCCGCCTCGTCGCACTCGATGACGGCAAACTGGCACTTTGGCTTTCCGGTCAGGGTGCTGTGCATGGCAAATTCCGCCGTGATGCCGGAGATGAGGTTCGCACCCGAGCGGTTGGCGAAGTAATTGAGCCCCGCATCGGCAAACGCCTGCTCGATCATGCGGGAGCTGGTCGTTTTGCCGTTCGTGCCGGTAACGAGGATAACGCGCACGCCCTGCGAGAGCACGCCGAGCACCTTCGGATACACCTTCAGCGCCACCCGGCCGGGAAACGCCGTGCCGCCGCGGCGCAGCAGCCGCAGCAGTCCGCGTGCGAGCTTACATAGTAATACTGCAAAAAAAGTTCGGATCTTCATTCGTTTGGGTCACTCCGTGATGATTTCGCACCTGTCAGCAGATGCTCATTTTGACTGTTTTTCCGGCCAAGGTCAGCATATCGCGCAGTTCCTGCACCAATTGCAGCTTACGCTCAAAGCTGAACTCCGTATCCTGCTGGGCGAGGTTGCTCGCGTTGCCAAAGAGGACATTGACCTCCGTTGCCTCTTCGAGCAGCATGAGCGCAAGCCTGGACGCGCCGTCCTTCATGCGGGCGAGCTCGAGCGTGTACATGCCATCCGCGAGGTAGTCCTTGATGCGTTCCATCGTCACATTGACCGTAACGACGCCCTCGGTCGTCAGATCCACACCGTGGATCTCGCTCATCGGCGGCACCTCCTCCGTGCCGCTGCCTGGCAGCGTGTGCACCTTTACGCCCAGATATGCCGCGACAGCGTTGGCCGTGGTGCCGCCGCAGACAACGTGCTTGCCATCCTTGCCGAAAAACAGGCGCATGGTGCTCAGATCATCATCCTTGCGCTCAGGCGGGCCGATCATGACGTTGACCGGACAACGCTCACGCAGGCGCGCGACAACAACAGTCGTATCATCATGCATGGCATCCATGTCCAGCGTCTTAACGGTCGAGAGGATACTGGCCGCCATGCGCTGTGAGGAGACGGTGGGTGAATAATTGCGCAGGATAAAATCCTCAATGTCCTGCCGCGCCCAACCGGCGTCCGTCGTCACGCCGCGCCCGGCCTCCGACACGCCGTCGCTGAAGAGCACAAGCATATCGCCGACGTCAAAATGCAGGTAGCTTTCGTGCAGCTCCTTTTCCTGAATGAAATTGACGGAATAGTTGTATTTCCCGATCGCGCCGTTGTGCACGAACACAGCGTTCGGGTTGTCATACTGGATCAGGCGCGCGCGGGTGCCGGCCGTCTGCAGGATCGTAAAGGTCGCATAGGCGAGCTTGCGCTCCCTGCACATGGGCAGCGTTTCTGCCACGGTCGTAACGCACTCGTCGATAGGCACGTTGCCCTTGAGCATGGTCGTAAGCATGGTCGTTGTCAGCGTGGAGAGGATGTTGGCCTTGACGCCGCTGCCGAGACCGTCGGAGAGGATGACCGTCGCGTCATTGTCGTCCCATTCGAGCGCACACTGATCGCCGCAGAGCGTCTCCCCGTTTTTGTTGCGGCTGATGACGCTGATGTCCCAGACCGTGTTCCTGCAGCGATTCGTTCGTTTACGCATCATCATCGCTGTCCTCATCAAGCATGATGGCTTCCTTCAGGTCGTGGACCGCCACCTTGGTTTCCGCCGCCGTCTCGCCGAGCAGACTCGCGATCTCGTGGACGATGCGCAGCTGATTGGCGATGATGTCGTCCGCCAAATCGGCCGCGTGGATCTTCGTTTTCTGGATCTTGTTGCGGCGCTGACGCGCTTTCGTCACATCGCGCATGATGCAGGTGAAGAGCGTCCGCTCCGGGTCGCAGATGAAAATACGCTCGAGGTAGACGTTATAATCTGCGAGGAACACCTCATCCGTGACCTGCGTCTCCTCCTGGCTGATCATCTTCACAAAATCGTACTCATCCATGATGCGCGAGACCGGGTAACCGATGATATCTGCCGGATCCTTGATGCCGAAGATCTTGCAGGCCGCCTTGTTGATCTGCTTGACCTTCAGCTTTTTGCCGACGGTGACGATGCCCTCCGGCGAGACGTTGATGATCTTCTCGGAGTAGGTCTCGGCACGCTCTTTCATGTATGGCATGCACATGCTGATCTCGGCGCGGCCCTCATAGACGGCGATGGCCTTATCGCGGCAGGTGCGGTAGCCGCACAGGCCGCAGTTGAGCTCATCCGCCGGGCTGAATTTGCCCATTTTGCGCAGAATGCCGTTGATGACGGACTCCGGCGGCAGATCGGTCGGATGCTTCTTGTCGATAAGCACACGGCACATATCCACGGGTTCCTGAATGTCGAAATTTTTCTTGCCGCCGGCGCTCTTGATCACGCGGCGGCGCGACTCGAGCAGGTTCGTATGCTTCTGCCGGAAAGCAAGACCGCCGACGCAGTTGCCGTGGCAGGCGGACATCTCGATAAAGCAGTTGCGCAGCTCGCCGTTGACGACGCTCTTGAGCGTCTGGATGCTGTCATCCAGACCGTCGAGGAACAGATAGTCGCGCCCGGAATCGAGCGACATGGAGTGCAGAACGCCGTTCGTGATCGTGTAGCCGCGAGAGAGCATCGGCTCATCGGCCGGCACATTGGGATTGACGGCAACACCGGCCTCGTTCATCCAGTCCTCCAGCTCCGTGAATGTAATGTCGTAGTCGGCACCGACGCTCTCAAAGCGCGTCGTCTCCTCCTTCTTGGAGATGCAGGGGCTGATGTAGACAATCGTCGCGCCGGGATAGCGCTTGCGCAGCAGTACGGCGTGCGCCTGCATGGGCGAGAGCACCGGCGCCAGATACGGCAGCGCCTCCGGCAGGTGCTTTTCCACATAGAGCACGATCGTCGGACAGCCGGAGGTGATGATCGGCGCATCGCCCGGCTGGGCGGCCAGCTTTTCAAGCTCCTTCTTGACTAGATAGGCACCCTCCGCCGTCTCATGTGCCGCTGCAAAGCCGAGTTTTTTGAGCGGCTCGGCGATGCCCTGAAAACCGGGGGTGTCAAAATAGGCGATGTAGGAGGAGTCAACGCTCACAACGACCTGCTGGCCGGATGCGATCAGCTCTTGGATCTGCGCAACGTCGCTGATGTCCTCCTTGGCGTGCTGCGGGCAGACGGACACGCAGTTGCCGCAGAGAATACAGTCGCTCGAAATGATCTGTGCGTGACCCTTGTAAACGCGGATGGACTTGACCGGGCAGAACCGGACGCATTTATAGCAGTTTTTGCAGTTGGCCTGTTTGAAACGCAGAACATCCATGGGGCTCCCGCCTTTCTGTGAAAATTCACTTTGTGTATGTCCTTTTAATGTAGCACAAAACCGCGCGGGACACAAGTCCCGCGCGGTCATCCGCAGGCTGATTCAATTTTCCGTGCAAAGGTCGGCACGCTCCGCGACCCGAAACTGCGCAAAGTACGCCTCCTCCATCGGGATCCAGACATTTGTAAACATCGGCAGCATCTTTTTGCCGTTACGCACGGCAATGCGGCGGCGCTGCTCCTCCGGACTGACCGAGAGAAACACGTGCAGGTCATAAAGGTCCCACAGTGCCGGATGGCAGGAGTAAGAGCCCTCAATGAGGTTGACCGTCCTTGCCTCTGCACACACCGGCGCACGCAGCTGCTGCGTGTGGCAGTCATAGGGGCGGTACGTCACCGGATCGCCGTCGTACAGCGGGCGGAGGACCTCGGTCAGAAAGCGCTCAAAGTCCACATTGCCGCCCGGCTGGTGCAGACGCTCGGGCGTGCGCTGCTCCGGGCGGAGAAAAAAGTCGTCCATATGGAACACATTGCACTCCAGCTGCGCCTGAAGGGACGCGGACAGCGTAGTCTTTCCGGCGGCGCAGCGGCCGTCGATGGCAACGAGTACGCGCGGCTGCGCGGCTGCGAGCGCACGGATGCGCCGCAGGAGGATCGATTCAAAATCAGTCATACAAAGCACCTGCCGTCAAGAGGATGTCTTATCATAATCCCGCAAGCGTGCGCTGTCAAACCGGGATTTTCAGCGCGGAAAAACCGCCGGCAGACGCCTCAACGGCATCCGCCGGCGGCGGGAACGGTTTACTCTTCGACCTTTCCGGTCAGCGCCTCAGTGAGCGTGCGCCAGCCGAGCATGGCACATTTCACACGCGCGGGCATGTGCGCAATGTCCTTGAGCGCCGAGGCTTCTTCGAGGCTGTCGATCTCTTCCTCGGTCGCCTCGCCGTGGATCATACGCAGGAAGGTGCGGCCCATTTCCAGCGCCTTTTCCTTCTTCTGCCCCACGATCATGCCGAGCATGATGTCCGCCGACGCCTGCGAGATGGCACAGCCATCGCCGACAAAGCCGCCGTCGGTAATGACATCGCCGTCGGTCTTGAGCTTGAGCACGATGTTGTCGCCGCAGCTCGGGTTCACGCCTGCGAGCGCAATGTCCGCGGCCGGAATGTCATGCTTGAACTCAGGATGGATGTTGTGCTCGGTCAGGATCTCGTTATAAAAGCTTCTATTTTCCATATCCCATACGCTCCCTCAGAGTCGAGAGGCTCTCGATGAACCGGTCGACATCCTCATCGGTGTTGTAGAAAGCAAAGCTGGCGCGGGCCGTCGCGTTCAGGCCGAGGTGCGTGAGCAGCGGCTGCGCGCAATGGTGGCCGGCGCGGATGTTCACGCCGTCGGACGCCATGATCTCGCTGATGTCATGCGGGTGTACGCCGTCGACTGTAAACGTGATGATGCCGTTGTGGTCCTCCGGCTTGTCCGTGCCGAGCACGTGCACATGCGGTACGGCCAGTACACGTGCGAGGGCGTTGACCGTCAGATCGTGCTCGCGCTGCTGGATGGTGTCAAAGCCGACGCTCTGCACATACCGGATGGCGGCAGCCAGGCCGGCCGCGCCGGCGGCATTGACCGTGCCGGCCTCGAATTTATGCGGCAGCTCGGCATAGACGGCGCCCGTGCGCGTGACGGATTCAATCATCTCGCCGCCGGAGAGAAACGGCGGCATTTCCTCGAGCAGGTCCTCCCTGCCGTACAGCCCGCCGATGCCCATGGGGCCAAAGACCTTGTGGCCCGAGAAGGCGAAGAAATCCGCGCCCAGCTCCTGCACGTTCACCGGCATGTGCGGCGTGCTCTGCGCGCCGTCCACGACCATGACCGCACCTTTTTTGTGCGCCATGGCGGCGACCTCCGGCACCGGGTACTTCCGGCCGAGAACGTTCGACACCTGCGTCATGGCGACGATCTTCGTGCGTTCGGTGATGAGCGATTCGATCTGCTTGAGATCCACGCTGCCGTCGGGCGCGCACTCGATAAACTTCAGCTCCGCACCGGTCTGGCGGCAGACCATCTGCCACGGCAGCAGGTCGCTGTGGTGCTCCATAATGGACACGAGCACCTCATCGCCCGCCTTGACGTGCGTCAGGCCGTAGCTGTAGGCGACGAGGTTCAGGCTTTCGGTCGTGTTGCGGGTGAATATGATCTCCCGCTCTGAGCGTGCGCCGATGAAATCGCGCACCGTCTCGCGCGCCTGCTCATAAATATCGGTCGCCTCGACGCTCAGCGGATACAGGCCGCGCAGAGGATTTGCGTTGTGACAGCGGTAGAAATCTGCCACTGCATCAAGCACGCACTGCGGGCGCTGGGCTGTGGCCGCGTTGTCGATATAGGCGACGTCCGTATGCTGAAAGATCGGGAAGTCATTTTTGTAGTTATACGCCATCGTTGAGTTCCTCCTCCAGCGTCTGAAGAATCTGCGCGCGCAGCGCTTCGTCGTCCACCGTGCGGGCAAAGCGCTCGATCGATGCGCGGGCCAGGATGTTTTCGGCCTGCTCACGGGAGATGCCGCGGCTCTCGAAGTAAAACAGCGTCTCGTCATCGAGCTCGCCAATGGTCGCGCCGTGGTTGCCGACGACGTTTTCCTCGGCGCAGAGGATGAGCGGCACCGTCTTGTTGACAACATCGTCGCCAAGCATGAGCACCGTCTCCTTCTCGTTGCCGACGGAGTTGGCCGAGCCGGTCTTAAAGTCGATCGTGCCGCGGAAGACTTTCTTCGCCGCGTCCTTGAGCGCGCCGGACGTATCGATCTCACACTCGGTGTTCTTGCCGTAGTGGTTGACGACGACGTTGACGTCGATCGTCTGGCTGCCGCGGCCGAGATAGCCGATCTGCGCCGAATAACGGCTGCCGTCGCCGACAAGCTCCGTGTCGTTGTCCGAATACAGGTCGCCTCTGCCCATAAGGATCTGCGTCATGTCCACGCCGGCATCGGGCGCGCAGTCCGCGTCCGTCCTGGCATAGAGCAGCGCACCGTCCTGTGCACCGAGCACCTGCACAAGGCGCAGAGACGCATGCTGGTGCAGCGTCAGCGCCGTTTCCACGGCGAAGCTGCCCTGCGTATCCAGCACCATATACACCGTTGCCTGCACACCGGCAGCCACTTCGACCGCAATGTGCTTGCGGCTATGGCCCTTGGCGCCGGTCAGGCAGATGTGCAGCGGCTGCGCCTGATTTTCTGCTGTAATTTCATAGGCATCCGTCCCGAGATCGGCCGTTTCGGCCACATTCCACGGGATGGCCGCTTCGTTGACATGGAGATGGTTCCACGTTCTGGTCGGCAGTTTGTTGACGACCAGCTGTTGAGTCGTATTCACGATATTCCCTCCTTTCGGAATGTGCGGTCAGCCGATGCTGCCCTTCATCTCGAGACGAATGAGATTGTTCATTTCTACCGCGTACTCCAGCGGCAGTTCCTTGGAGACGTTGTCCGCAAAGCCGCTGACGATCAGCGCGCGGGCGTCCTCCTCGCTCATGCCGCGGCTCATGAGATAAAACACCGCCTCGTTGCTGATGCTGCCGATCTTGGCCTCATGGCCGACGGCGGCGTCCTTCGTGCGGATATCCATGGCCGGAACGGTGTCGGACCGGGACTCGGAATCGAGCATCAGCGACTGGCAGGACACGGAGGATTTCGCGTGCTTGGCGCCCTTTTGCACCACGACGCTGCTGCGGAACGTGCTGATGCCGCCGCTCTTGCTGATGGAGCGCGTGTTCATATACGAGCTCGTGTTCTTGCCGATGTGCACGACCTTCGCGCCGGTGTCGAGGTTCTGCCCCGCGCCGGCAAACGTGACGCCGGTGAACTCCATCTTCGAATTGTCGCCCTTGAGCACGCTCATCGGATACAGGCAGCCAACATGGGACCCGAATGAGCCGGACACCCACTCGATCACGCCGCCCTCTTCCACGAGCGCGCGCTTGGTGTTGAGGTTATACATGTTTTTCGACCAGTTTTCGATGGTCGAGTAGCGCAGCTTGGCGTTTTTCTTCACGTACAGCTCCACACAGCCGGCGTGGAGGTTCGCGACGTTATATTTCGGCGCCGAGCAGCCCTCGATGAAGTGCAGGCTCGCGCCCTCGTCGACAATGATGAGCGTGTGCTCAAACTGGCCCGCACCCTTGGCGTTCAGGCGGAAGTACGACTGCAGCGGGATAGACACCTGCACGCCCTTCGGCACGTACACGAACGAGCCGCCGGACCAGACCGCGCCGTGCAGCGCCGCAAACTTATGATCGCGCGGCGTGACGAGCTTCATAAAATACTTGTGCACCATGTCGGCGTACTCGCCCTTGAGCGCACTCTCCATATCAGTATAGACGACGCCCTGCGCGGCCACCTCGTCCTTGACGTTGTGGTACACGAGCTCGGAATCGTACTGCGCGCCGACGCCGGCAAGCGATTTGCGCTCCGCCTGCGGGATGCCGAGGCGCTCAAACGTGTCTTTAATGTCCTGCGGGACGTCCTTCCAGTCGTTTTTCATGTCGGTCTTGGGACGGACGTATGTTGCAATGTGATCCATGTCCAGCCCCTCAATGGACGGGCCCCAATCCGGGATCGGCATCTCGTTATAGATCTGCAGCGACTGCAGCCGGAACTGCTGCATCCAGACCGGATCGTCCTTTTCCTTGGAGAGCTTGTCGATGATCTCCGGCGTCAGGCCCTCCTGCATGCGATAGGCATCGTCCTCTTTGTCGCGGATGTCATAGACGCTGCGGTCAATGTCCGCGACCTGACTTTTTTCCTTCATTCGGATCGCCTCGCTTTCAGTCTGCCTGGATGCCGCCAAAGCCGTTTTCGTTGATGGTATCGACGAGCGACGCATCGCCGTTTTTCACGATGACGCCCTTTTCCATGATGTGCGCCGCGTCCACGGTCAGCGCCTCGAGAATACGCGTGCTGTGCGTGATGATGAGCAGCGAGCCGTGCACGCGCTCGCGGTAGAGCTGCACGCCCTTGGAGACCGTGCGCACCGCATCGACGTCCAGACCGGAGTCGGTCTCGTCGAGGATGGCGAGCTTCGGCTCAAGCATGAGCATCTGCAGGATTTCGGCTTTCTTCTTCTCACCGCCGGAAAAGCCCACATTCAGGTCGCGCTCGGCATAGGATGCGTCCATCGCCAGCAGCTGCATCGTCTCGGCGAGCTTCTTCTTGAAGTCCCAGAGGCGGATGCGCTTGCCGGTCTTTTGCTCGAGCGCACTGCGGATGAAGGCGCTGAGCGTCACGCCGGGCACCTCGAGCGGATTCTGGAAGGACAGGAAAATGCCCTTTTTTGCGCGCTCGTTGACCGGCAGATCCGTAATGTCCTCGCCGTCAAAGACGATCTTGCCAGCTGTGACCGTATACTCCGGATTGCCGGTGATCGCGTAGCCGAGCGTGGACTTGCCGGTGCCGTTCGGCCCCATGAGCACGTGCGTCTCGTCTTTGCCGACGGTCAGATCCACACCGTGCAGGATTTCCTTGTCGCCTGCGCTCACGTGCAGGCCACTGACTTCAAGCAGGTTGCTGTTCATATATGCGTCCTCCGTTCCCAATGGCAGACCGCGCCGGGCGGCACGGCTGCATAATATACACAGATTCCAAGAGGTTTTGGATGGGTTGACACGTAATCCCTACCTCTACGCCGTGAATTATATGCCTGTATTCCCACGTTGTCAATAGGAATAAGGGGCGATAACGGCAAAAAAGCGCGCACGGCCGCAAACCCGTGCGCACTTTTGACACAAATCTTTAGAATTGGAACAGGTTCAGGCCGATCTCCTCGCTGTGGAAGCGATCCACCCGCCCGTCGATGACCGTGATGACCATCTCACAGGTGGCGCTGATGACGGCGCGGTTCAGATGCCCGCCGAACACCTCGCCCTTCTCGTTGCCGGCGCTCATGTGCAGGTGCGTGTAAAACGCGCCGTCCATCGTATTGATGGTGCCGGTCAGCGAGACGATCTCGAAATCGCCCGCGAACGAATTGGCGTGGTACTGCTTTTCGGCCGTGTGGAACACGCCGACCGTGAATTCACCGACCGCGCCGAGCGCCTGCACGCTCGCGAGCTTGATCTGCTCGGCCTGTGCGATCGCCTTGACCTGCTCGAGCACCTCCTCGCCGCGGTCGATGCGGGCGATGATGGTGTTTCCAAATCTTCGATACTCCATGGGTCTCCTCCTTTGGCTTCGTTATCTGGATTATACCGCGCCCCCTGCCGGCATGCAAGGGGCGCGGCGGAAATTATTCGAGCTCGAACGCGCCGGTATAGAGCTGGTAGTATACGCCCTTTTCGGCGATGAGCTTTTCATGGCTGCCGCGCTCGATGATGCGGCCGTGGTCGAGCACCATAATGACATCGGCGTTTTTGACCGTCGAGAGCCGGTGCGCGATGACGAACACCGTGCGGCCCTCCATGAGCTTATCCATGCCGCTTTGCACGAGCGCCTCCGTGCGGGTATCGATGGAGCTGGTCGCCTCGTCGAGGATCATGACCGGCGGGTCGGATACGGCCGCGCGCGCAATGCTCAGCAGCTGGCGCTGGCCCTGGCTCAGGCCGCTGCCGTCGCCCTTGAGTACAGTGTTGTAGCCGTCCGGCAGCATGCGGATGAAGTGATCGGCGTTGGCGAGCTTTGCCGCCGCGATACATTCGTCATCCGTCGCGTCCGGATTGCCGTAGCGGATGTTTTCCATGACGGTGCCGGTGAAGAGGTTCACGTCCTGGAGCACAATGCCGAGACTGCGGCGCAGATCGGCCTTGCAGATCTTATTGATATTGATGCCGTCATAGCGGATCTTGCCGTCGGCAATGTCGTAGAAGCGGTTGATGAGGTTCGTGATCGTCGTCTTTCCGGCGCCGGTCGCGCCGACGAAGGCCACCTTCTGGCCGGGTTCGGCATAGAGCGTGATGTCGTGCAGGACTTCCTTATCCGGCGTGTAGCCGAAGTCCACATGGTCGAACACGACGCGGCCCTCGAGCTTCGTGTACGTGACCGTACCGTCGCCATGCGGGTGCTTCCACGCCCAGAGGCCGGTGTGGTGGTCAGCCTCGACGAGCGCACCGTTTTCTTCCTTCGCGTTGACGAGCGTCACATAGCCGTCGTCCGTCTCCGGCTCGGCGTCCATGAACGCAAAGATGCGCGACGCGCCGGCAAGCGCCGTGACGATGGAGTTAAACTGGTTGGAGATCTGCGAAATGGGGTTTGTAAACCCGCGCGAGAGCGTCAGGAACGACGCAATCATGCCGAGCGTGAGCGTGTTCATGCCGGTCAGACCGAGGTTCGGTGTGCCGGCAATGGCCATCGTGCCGCCGATGACGGCAATGATGACATACTGCAGGTAACCGACGGCGTTCATCATCGGCATCATGCTGTTGGCCATGCCGCTGGCGCGCGCGGCGTTTTCCGCCCAGACGCGGTTGCGGCGGTGCAGCTCCGCCTTGCTCTGCTCTTCGTGGCAGAACACCTTGACGACCTTCTGGCCGTTGACCATCTCTTCGACATAGCCGTTGAGATCCGCCAGTGCCGTCTGCTGCGCCATGAAGTAGCCGCCGATGCGGCCGGTGAGCTTGCGCACAAACATAAGGATGAGCGCCATGACAGCGCACACGATCAGCGTCAGCCAGACGCTGATATACAGCATGCAGAAGAACACGACCGTCAGCGTAAACACGGACGACACGAGCTGGGCCATGGACTGCGCGATCATCTGGCGCAGCGTGTCGGTATCGTTCGTATACAGGCTCATGATATCGCCGTGCGTATGCGTATCAAAATAGCGGATGGGCAGGCGCTGCATCTTTTCAAACATCTCGTCGCGGATGCGCTTGAGCGTGCCCTGCGCGATCGTGACCATGCGGCGGTTATACAGCCACGTGGCCAGGGTGCCGACGAGGTACACGCAGCCGATCGTGACCAGCGCGCGGATCAGGCCGGAAAAGTCCGGCGACGCCGTGCCGAGCATGGGGACGATATAGCCGTCGATCAGCTTCTGCAGGAACATGGATGAGGCCGCGCCGGCGACCGCGCTGAGCAGAATACAGACAGTCACGAGCACGAGCGTGCCCTTATAAGCGCGCATATACGACAGCAGGCGCTTGAGCGTCTGGGAATCAAACTTCGGGCGTTCAGGCATCGTCCTCGCCTCCCTTCTGCTGGGACTCATAGACTTCGCGGTAGATCGCGCTCGTGCGCAGCAGCTCCTCATGGCTGCCGACATCGGCAATGTGCCCGTCGTCGAGCACGACGATGCGGTCCGCGTTCTGCACGGAGCTGATACGCTGCGCGATGATGATCTTCGTCGTCTCCGGGATATAGGCCGAAAAGGCCTGCTGGATCTGCGCGTCCGTGCGCGTATCAACGGCGCTCGTCGAGTCGTCGAGGATGAGCACCTTCGGCTTTTTCAGCAGCGCGCGGGCGATGCACAGGCGCTGCTTCTGGCCGCCGGAGACGTTCGTGCCGCCCTGCTCGATATGGGTGTCATAACCGTCCGGCATGGCGGAGATGAACTCATCCGCACACGCAAGCTCGCAGGCATGGTGGAGCTCCTCGTCCGTGGCGTTTTCGTTGCCCCAGCGGAGGTTCTCCTTGATCGTGCCGGAAAACAGCTCATTTTTCTGCAGCACCATGGCAACGGCGTCGCGCAGAGCCTCCAGATCATAATCGCGCACGTCCACGCCGCCGAGCGTCAGCCTGCCGCCGGTGACATCGTACAGACGCGGGATGAGCTGCACGAGCGAGGACTTGGACGCGCCCGTGCCGCCGATGACGCCGATCGTCTCGCCGGAACGGATGTGCAGATCAATGTCATCGAGCACCTTTTTGTCCGCCTTGGAGGCGTAGACAAAGCTCACATGGTCAAAATCAATGGCGCCGTCGCGCACGGCCATGACCGGGTGCTCCGGATTTTGAATGTCCGTCTTTTCCTCGATCACCTCGGCGATGCGGCGCGCGGACGAGAGCGAGATCGTCAGCATGGCAAAGACCATGGACAGCATCATCAGGCTCGAGAGGATCTGCATGGCATAGGTGATGAGCGCAGTGAGGTTGCCGGTCGTCAGGCCGAGTGCCGGGTCATTGCCGCTGGCGATGATGGCCTTGGCACCGAGCCAGGAGATGATGATCATGCACGCGTAGATGCATGACTGCATCAGCGGCGCGTTGAGCGTGATGAGCCGCTCGCCCTTGGAAAAGTCCTTGTAAATGCGCTCGGAAATGGCGCCGAATTTGCGGATCTCGTGCTGTTCCTGATTAAAGGACTTCACGACACGGATACCGCGGACATTTTCCTGCACGACGTTATTGAGCTCGTCATATGTGCGGAAAACGCGCGTGAAGACCGGGAACACGCTGCGGATGATGAAAAACAGCGCCACGGCAAGGATCGGCAGAATGATGAGAAACGTCATGGATATGTCACGGCTGATGCGGAACGACACGATCATGGAAAAAACCAGCATGACCGGCGCACGGATCGCCATACGCATGAGCATCTGAAAGGCGTTCTGCACGTTCGTGACATCCGTCGTCAGGCGCGTGACGATGGACGCAGTGGAAAACTTATCGATGTTGGAAAACGCAAAGGTCTGCACATTGTTGTACATGTCCTCGCGCAGGTTTGCTCCAAAACCGACCGAAGCGCGCGCTGCGATACGCGCCGCGAGCACGCCGGTCGCGAGCTGGAACGCCGCCAGCAGCAGCAAAAACGCACCGAACTTCCAGACCGCCGCCATACTGCCGCCCTCAATACCGAAGTCAATGAGATTGGACATATACAGCGGGATCACGATCTCAAACACGACCTCCAGCGCCGAGAGCAGGACCGTCACGAGCGCGGGGCCTTTGTTTTCCCGCAGGCTGCGGGACAATGTATGAAGCATGGATTTCCTCCTTCCTGAATCGCGGACCGATCAGCCGAGGTCGGCATAGATCGTGCGCAGGGCCGATTTCAGCGCCGCGATCTGTTCCGGCGTCAGCGAGCGCAGCATCTGCTGCTCCGTTGCGTTGATCGTTGCCTGCATCTCGTGCGCGATCGCGGCAGCACGCTCCGTCTGGCCGACGATCTTGCTGCGTTTGTCCGCCGGGTCGAGCCAGCAGCGCACAAAGCCGTTTTGCTCCATGCGCCCGATGATACCCGCCACCGTCGGGTGCGACACCTGCAGGAACCCTTCGATCTCCTTCTGCGTCGCCTGACCGCCGTTGCGGTTCAGATAACCCAGCACGCGGCTTTGCGTCAGCGTCAGCCCCTGCTGCGCGAGATCGGCATCTGCCCGCATTTTGATCTTATCCGTGATCATTTTTAATAGACATCCGATTTGGAATTGCTCCATGATACACCTCCAAATGTGTAGCACGCTACGCATTATAAGGACATTCACGCAAAACGTCAAGAGACTTCATAAATTGTTTACACGCGCAAACGGCCGCAAAAAGTGCCCGTCTGCCATGGCAGACGGGCACTGAAAAATGTTGGAATCACAGGTGCTGGTCGCGGTCGATCTTGTCGTAGTGCTTGAGCAGGATGCCCTCCATGACGGAGGTCAGCTTCATGTCCAGGTTCCAGAAATAGATGATAAACGTGACCACAAACGCGCCGAGTGCGCCGAGCGACACACCCATAAGGGCCTTGAGCAGCTTGCTTTTCAGATTGTTCATGTTCGATCTCCTCTCTGATTACCAGGACTTGTCGTCCTTCAGGATCTCCAGGCTCGGATCCACGGGCTCTTCCTGCATGACGGTGCGCATGTAATCATTGACCTGCTGGCGCACGCCCTGACGCGAGACCACCCGCGGGTCAAACAGATCGTGCGTGACCCAGATGAGGTGGATGCCGTGCTCGCGGGCGCGCTCCTCAAACAGGCCGTGCATGCCGTCGAGCGCCTTGCAGCTCATGTGCTCCCAGAGGATGACCATGTCGGCGTTGAACTGCTCGCAGAACTCCCAGAGCTCGTCGAGGAGGACCTTGTAGCCGCCGTGGGTGCGGTTGCGCATGATCATGTTCTCGGTCAGCCAGGCCATGTCGTAATACGCCTGCTCGCGGTTTTCGGGCGTGTCCTCCGTGACGAGTTCGCGCGTCGAGACCATGGAGAGCATATCCGTCAGCGGCACGATGCCCCAGCAGTTGAGCAGCCAGACGAGGAAGTCCATGTAAAAGTGCGACTGCACGCCCCAGACGATGGCGCGGTGGCGGTACTCGTTGGCGGCCTTCTTCTGCTTGCGGTAGGCGCGCTCGGCAAGCTCGGTGATCTTGCGGTCGGCCTCGCGGAACGCGGGGACCTTGCCGCAGATGGCCATGTAGTTCGTCTCGGTATACAGCGCGAGGTTGGAGCCAAAGACCTGCGGGTAGTCGGTCTTGTTCATCTCCAGCCACTCGAGGCGGCACTTGGTGGCGTAGTTCACGCGCTCGGCGCACTCGAAGTACGCTTTCCAGTCCCACTTCTCGCCGGTGTGCTCCTCAATGAAGGCGATGGCGTTGCGGATCTCCTGCGCGGCGTATTCCTGCACATCATCCTCGCGGTGGCGCAGGGGCGCGGCGAGCTGGAACACCGGGATGCCGTCCTCGAGCTCGAGGCGCTTGGAGATAACGCCGTTGCCGAGCAGAGAACCGTCGCAGGTCGTATTGCACTGCACGGCGCAGGCGCCGAGCACGGGCGCATCGTCGTCGATGGACACGCCGGCCTCGGCCTCCGGCATCGGGCAGACATCGCCCGCAAGGCCGTATTCCTGCGCAACGTCGATATAATGCTCAGCGGCGTGCTGGTTGAGCAGCACGGAGACATAGGTGGACGGCGTCTCGCGGCTCAGGCACTTGAGCGTCGGGAAGCCCATCATGACGGCAGTCATCTCGTTTTCATCCACGAGCACGACCTTGTCGGAAAACTTCTTATCGTTGCCGATGCGGCGGTCGCCGCGGAAGAGGCTGTCGAGCAGCTTTGCCACATCCTCAATGACGAGGTCCTGCTCCAGGTGGCAGATACGCAGATATTCATCGCGCAGACCCTGCGTGTGGCGGTCGACCATCATGGGCACGGCCAGATAGTTGGCCATCCAGCGATAGCGGAACATGGCCTTGATGTTGCGCGGCTTGACGATGAACTTTGCAAGGATGGTCATGATGTGCAGCCAGCGGCTGTAATCATAGAGCGTGTCCTTGACGCCGCGCCACTCGCGGCGGTTGCGTACCTTTCCTTCAGTGTAGAACTTGCCGAAATTTTCGCAGCCAATTCTCTTGTTGGACATCACTGTTTCCCCCCTTGAATCTTCTTGATCTCCATGCTTTCCACGAATGCCTGCACACGGGTGCGCATCTGGCCGGAGGAAGCGATGTTATACGGGCGGTCAACGGACAGGACGGGATAACCGTAGTCATCGTTGAGGATGTGCGAGCCGAGCATGCGCTCGTACGCCCACGGGTCGCAGAACTTGATCTGCTCGTAGATGATGCCGTCGGCCGCATACTCCTTGGCGAGGCTGTTGACGTATTCGCGGCGGCCGAGCATCTTGGGCATATCCATATAGCGCGGGCACTGGGCACGGTTCATGTACTGGCGGCAGATCTGCGTGAGCGCGTCCTCGTCGTCCGTCAGCGTGATCGGATCACGGCCCGGGAACGAACCGTAGCAGAAGCGGTCGGCGCAGACATAAGCGCCGGTGTCCTCGACGAGCTTGATGAAGTCGATATCATCGACCTCCGAGCCGACAACGACCACACGCGCGCGGTACGGATTTTTCTTATCCGGGCGACGGGTCTTGAGTTCCTTGAGCGTCTCCTCCAGCTTGTCGATGAGCAGGTATTTCGGCGCGACATAGGTTGCAAGCGTGATGACGTGGAATTCATAGCCCGTAATGCGCGGATTGTCGCCCTTGCGATATTCGCCGATGGCGCGGATGAGCTCGCACACGCGGTTGTGCTCGGCAACGGCCTTGCGGATGGCCGCGTCCGAGACGTCGATGCCATAGACTTCGTGCAGCGGCGTGAGGATATGGTTGCGGCACTGGAGCACGTACAGATTCAGGCCGTTGTCGTCCGCCTTCATCGGGATCTCCATGTACTCAAAGAAGAACTTCGGCTTGTCCTTGCCCATGGTCTTGAGCAGCTCCATGTTCTCCACGGCGCGGTTCATCATCGAGCAGCCGTCCGGCGTGATCATGCAGTCGGCAAAGTTGTAGCCGCCCTCAATGGCGCGCTCAAGCAGCGCGCGGCTATACTCGCACAGGAAGCTGGTCATATAATACGTGGCCATTTCCATGGAACCGGTGCGCGGTGCGCGCAGGCGCGTCGAGAAAGCGCCGGGCAGGTTCAGCAGCGGCTCGGGCGTGTTTTCGCAGGCATAGGCAACGCAGATCTTCCCCTCGTTCTGCGCCTGTGCGATCAGGTCATTGCGTGCTTCCTGCAAAAGGTTTTCGAAGTACAAAAGATGTTTCAGGTCTTTCATGGTTCACTCCCTCTTCGTTTGTTTTTCTATTAAAAGCGGCTGCGCGACCGCTTCTGTCTTTTTTCTGCCCATAGGCAGGGATGCGTGCCGGGATCAGCGCGCCTCAATTTGCTTGATATTGATCTCATTGCCCTGCTGCAGCCAGGTGTTGCCGCTGCCGCAGTGCGGACAGGTCTTGCCGTATTGTACGGTCGGGTAAGTGGTCTTGCAGTCGTCGCACCAGGTGACGGCCGGAATGATCTCATACAGGAATTTCGTGCCCTGAATGATCGGTTCCTTCTTGGTATACCAGTTCCAGCAGTCCTCAAGATATTCCGGCACAATGCCGGAGACCTCACCGAATTCGAGCGTGACCGACTCGATCTCGGTGAGGTTGTTTTCCTTGGCGATCTCCTGCACCTGCTTGACGACATAAGTAACGATACTCAGCTCGTGCATGGGGGCTCCTTTCAAACGGGCGGGCACAGCGGGAAGGGTTCTGTGCCCGCCTCATAATGGATGGATTACTTTTTCTTTTCCGCCAGGGACTTCTTGATGATCTTCACCTGACGCTTGGCGGCGTAGGGGCCGATGGCCTTGAACTTGTCCTCGGCCGGGATCATCTTGCTGTTTTGCGGACGCACGCGCTTGAGGTGGATGGCGTCAAACTCGCACTTGGTCGTGCAGATGCCGCAGCCGATGCACTTGTTCGGATCGACGACGCTGCGGCCGCAGCTCAGGCAGCGGGACGCCTCGGAGCGGATCTGCTCTTCGGTGAACGTCACGCGGTCATCCTGCATGGTGCGCACCTTCTTGCTGTCGATGGCAACGGCAGCGCGTGCGGGCTTTTTGATCTTCTCGGTCGGCAGGACGATATCGTCCTTATTGAGCTCCTTGAATTCGCGCGTGTTGCGGTGGATCGTCAGGGTCTGACCCTTGTTGACGAAGCGGTGGATGGACACCGCACCCTCGCGGCCGGTCGCGATCGCATCGATCGTGTACTTCGGGCCGGTGGCGCAGTCGCCGCCGACAAAGATGTCGGGCTCGTTGGACTGGAACGTCACGGCGTCGTGCGCGATCAGGCGGCCGTCGGCCGTCTCTGCCGCGGTGCCGGCCAGCACATCACCGTAGACCGAGCGCTGGCCGATGGCGACCAGAACGTTGGAGCACGGGACGGTGATGGTCTCGTTCTCGTCATAGACCGGGGCGAACTTGCCGCTCGCGTCGCGGACGGACACGCAGCGCATGAGCTCGATGCCGGTGACCTTGCCGCCCTCGCCGAGGATGGCCTTCGGTGCCCAGGAGTTGTTGATGACGACGCCGTCAGCGATGCCGGCGTTCTTCTCGTCCGGAACGGTGGGCATCTCTTCGTCCTTCTCGAGGCAGTACATGTTCACGCTGCCCTTGGTCAGACGCAGGGCCGCACGCGCCACGTCGATGGCCGCGTTGCCGCCACCGATGACGACCACGTCGCCCGTGAGCTTCTTGAGCTTGCCGGCATTGACTTCGCGCAGGAAGTCGAGGCCGCTCTTAACACCGGTGAGATCTTCGCCGGCGATGTTGAGCTTCGACGCCTGCTGCAGGCCGACCGCGACGTAGAACGCCTGGTAGCCTTCCTCGCGCAGCTGCTGGATGGCGACGTCCTTGCCGACTTCGACGCCGCATTTGAACTCCACGCCCATCTCGCGCAGCACGTCGATCTCGGACTTGACAACGTCCTTGCCGATGCGGAAGCTCGGGATGCCGTTGACGAGCATGCCGCCTGGCACGGCTTCCTTCTCGAACACGACCGGGCTGTAGCCCTCGATGGCCAGGAAGTAGGCGCAGGACATGCCGGCCGGGCCGCCGCCGATGATGGCGATCTTCTGGTCGAACTTCTCATGCGTGCAGGAATTCATGGGCGGCACATAGCGGTGCTCGGCCTTCATGTCCTGCTCGGCGATGAACTTCTTGATCTCGTCGATGGCCAGCGGCTCGTCGACGGTGCCGCGGGTGCAGGCATCCTCACAGTACTTTCTGCAGATGCTGCCGCAGACGGCCGGGAACGGGTTATCCTTCTTAATGAGCTTGAGCGCGTCGGCATAACGGCCGTCGCCCGCCATCTTGATGTAGCCCTGGATGGCGATGTGCGCCGGGCAGGCGGCCTTGCAGGGTGCCGTGCCGGTCGGCCAGGTCTGGATGCAGCCGTTCTCGTTGCGGTAATTCTTGTTCCAGTGATCCTCGCCCCACTTGGTGTCGTCCGGCAGCTCGTGGTGCGGATACTGGATGGGTCCTTCCTTCGTGCAGAGCTTCTGGCCGAGACGCACAGCGCCGGCCGGGCAGGTCTCGACGCACTTGCCGCAGGCAACGCACTTCTCGGGGTCGCTCTCAGCCACGTAAGCAGAGGCGGACAGGTTCGGCGTGTTGAACAGCTGGCTGGTGCGCAGTGCGTTGCAGACGCCGACGGCGCAGTTGCAGATACCAAAGATCTTGTTCTCGCCGTCGATGTTCGTGATCTGGTGGACATAGCCGCGATCCTCTGCCTTCTGGAGGATCTCCATCGCCTCTTCATAGGTGATGTCGTGGCCATGGTTCGTCTCGCGGCAGTAGTCGGCAAAGTCGCCGACGCCGATACACCACTCGCCTTCCACGTCGCCGGAGCCCTCGCCGCGGATGCGCTGCTGCTTGCGGCAGGAGCACACGGACACACCGATGTGGCCCTCGTACTTCTTCAGCCAGTGGGACAGGTGCTCGATCGGCAGAGACTTGCTCTCGGCCGGAATGGCCTTCTCGACCGGGATAACATGCATGCCGATGCCGGCGCCTCCGGGAGGCACCATCTCGGTGATGCCCGCCAGCGGCAGATACGCCATGCGCTCGAAGAAGTCTGCCGTCTCCGGGAACATATCCGCCTGCTCGGGGTTGATCATCATGATCTCGGCGCTGCCGGGAACGAACATATCCAGCACCCAGCGCTTTTCATGGTTCGGATTCTTGCCGTCGAGGTTCTCCCAATGGAACTCGACCAGACCGCTCTCGCTGAGCGCCTGCAACGCCTTCTCCAGATAGGCTCTGTCGAACTGCGGGTTCTTCTTTGCGAGCTGCTCGATCGTGAGCGGCACGCGCTTTTTCATCGTCAGGGCGATATCGAGGATATCGTCCGCCATCTTCTGATCGTACTTTAACGCCGTGAACTTGAGGGCGGAGTTGATGCCCAGATACTCCGGAGCATCCGGCGTGATCTTGTCCTTGCCGAGCAGGACTGTTGCGCGATCCGTGATTTCTTTGCCGAGCTTTGCAATTTTCTCGTCTTTTGTCATGTTATCGCTTCCTTCTTCTTTAGATTGCAGTCAAACGACATCCGACCGTTCCGACACAAGAACGGATTCGGATGCAGCCATGTTAATTAATTAACCCTGCAATGTCAAGGAGTCCGGAGCATTTTTGAAACAAGTCACAAAAAAGTTGTAAAAGAATTGCGAATAAAATTTTATGTGTGTTGAATCACACAAACAAAAGTCGTATAATGTTTGAAAACGGCAAACAATTTTCGTCAGGAGTGCTTTTTATGCAAGAATCATCCTGGAAGTTCAAAGAAGAAGTCGCGGAAACAGCCATTTCTCTCTTCAAACGCGATGGATATAACAACGTAACCGTCAATGATATCTGCAAAGCGTGCGGTATCTCCCGCTCCGTGTTTTACTCCTCTTTCAACGGCAAGCGCAGTATCCTCGAATACATGGTGGAAAAACCGCAGCACAATGACGATGCGAGCTTCATGAAGTTTGCGCACGCGGACAATGACTTTGAGCGCATCTGGCAGCTGTTCGACCGGTTTATTACGATCGCTTACGACTTCGGACCGGAACTGACCAGCACGCTGTTCATCATGCAGTTTGAATCCCCTGAGGGGATACGCGCAGCTGTGCACGCGCTCGATGATCTGTTTGCGACACTGGCAACAAACTGTGCCAAGTCAGGCATTATCGACACGGAGGAGCCGCCGGATCTGCTATCGCGCATCGCAACGGATCTGGTCTGCCATGAGCTCTATGTCTGGTGCAGTCAAAAGGGCAACTTCTCGCTGCGCGCGCGTGCGCGGCAGTATGCAGAGGTCGCCTACCACGTCAAGCCGGAATACCGCATGCCGGCCGAACAGCGGGATGCTCTGTGACTGCACGGCTCCCCCGTCAAGAACGCCTGCACAGCTGCTCTTGGCATTTGGACAAAACAGAATCTGCGCATATCCTTCTGCGCAAAAAGCCAGCGGCAAGGCATTTGCTCCAGCCGCTGGTTTTTTCATTTGTATCAATCATAAACGTGCAGACAAACCGATTGCCGAAAAAATTCAAAGCTGCGCTGCGAAAGCGCCATCCAATCACGTTAAATAATTCACGAGATCATTATAGCAGAAGCAAATATACAACGCAAGTACTGTTTTCTCACACGCATGGACTTTTCAGCGGCTTTTTGCGGTGCAAAAACAGCTGCCGGAATCCCTTTAAGATCCGGCAGCTGTTACGTGAAGTATGATATTGGGCTATGAGGTCATTCCCACTCGATCGTGGCGGGCGGTTTGGACGTAATATCGTAAACGATGCGGTTGATGCCCTTGACCTCGTTGACGATGCGCACGGAGACGCGGTCGAGCACGTCGTACGGAATGCGCGTCCAATTGGCGGTCATGAAGTCCGTCGTCGTGACGCTGCGCAGCGCGAGCGTGTAATCATACGTGCGGCCATCGCCCATGACGCCGACGGAGCGCATATTCGTCAGCACCGCGAAGTACTGATTCATCGTCTGCTCCAAATGCGCCTTGGCGATCTCGTCGCGGAAGATGAAGTCCGCGTCGCGCAGGATGTCCAGCTTATCCTTGGACACCGCACCGAGGCAGCGGATGGCCAGACCCGGCCCCGGGAACGGCTGGCGCATGACCAGATACTCCGGCAGACCGAGCTCGCGGCCGAGCGCGCGCACCTCATCCTTGAACAGCAGGCGCAGCGGCTCGATGATCTCCTTGAAATCTACAAAGTCCGGCAGGCCGCCGACGTTGTGGTGGCTCTTGATGACGGCAGCGACATTCGTGCCGGATTCGATCACGTCGGGATAGATCGTACCCTGAGCCAGATAGTCGACCGAGCCGATCCTCTTGCCCTCTTCCTCAAAGACGCGGATGAACTCCTCGCCGATGATCTTGCGCTTGGTCTCCGGGTCGGAGACGTCCTTCAGGCGCGTAAGGAAGCGCTCCTCGGCGTTGACACGCACAAAATTGATGTCCCAGTTCTGGAACGCAGCCTCGACCTCGTCGCCCTCGTTCTTGCGCAGCAGACCGTGGTCGACAAAAATGCACGTGAGCTGATTGCCGACCGCCTCCGCCAGCAGCGCGGCCGCGACCGAGGAATCCACACCGCCGGAAAGTGCCAGCAGCACCTTGCCGTCGCCGACCTTGGCGCGGATAGACTCAATGGACTTGCGCATGAAGTCGCCCATCGTCCAGTCGCCGGCCGCGCCGCAGACCTCATACAGGAAGTTGCGCAGCATGGCCTGGCCATACTCGGTGTGATTGACCTCCGGGTGGAACTGCACGCCATAGAAGCCGCGTGCTTCATCGCAGATGCCGACCGTCGGGCAGGCAGCCGAGTGCGCCACGAGCCGGAACGACTCCGGCACCTTGGCCATGTAATCGCCGTGGCTCATCCACGTGATGCTCTGCTCCGGCAGGCCGCGGAAGAGGCGGCAGTCGGTATCGAACCAGGTCTGCGTCTTGCCGTACTCGCGCGCGGTGTCTTTTCCGGCGGCGGTCACTTCCCCGCCGAGATACTGCGCCATAAGCTGGCAGCCGTAGCAGATACCAAGAATTGGGATGCCGAGCCGGAATATCTCCGGATCCACCTGCGGCGAACCTTCGGCGTATACGCTCTGCGGGCCGCCGGTGAAGATGATGCCGATGGGGTCAAAGGCACGGATCTCGTCGACGGACATGGTGTGCGGCTTGACTTCACAATACACATTGCACTCGCGCACACGGCGCGCAATGAGCTGATTATACTGCCCTCCAAAATCGAGGACGATGACAGACTGATTCGGCATGGATGACGCTCTCCTTATTCGACGGTAACGGATTTGGCAAGGTTTTTCGGCTTATCGATCGCACAACCATTCGCTTTCGCGACATAGTAAGCGAAGAGCTGCAGCGGCACGATCTCCGCCGGGACAACGAACAGATTATCCATCCGCGGCACAAGGATGACATCATCCGCCTCGGAATAGATGGCCCGGTTGCCCTCGAGCGCCACGCCGAGCACGCGCGCACCGCGCGCCTTGACCTCCTTGACGTTGCTCATGGTCTTGTCAAACAGCGGCTCGTAGCACGCGACAGCGATGACGAGGCGATTTTCTTCGATGAGCGCGATGGTGCCGTGCTTGAGCTCGCCCGCGGCATAGGCCTCCGAGTGCAGGTAAGAGATCTCCTTGAGCTTCAGCGAGCCCTCCATGCAGACGGCATAGTCCACATTGCGTCCGATGAAGAACAGGGACGGATTGTTTTTATAGCGCTCGGCAAGCTGCGCGATCTGCGGGTTGAGATCGATGGCGCGCTGCACCATCTGCGGCAGGATCATGAGATCGTCGGTGAGTTTGGCGGCCTCTTCCCTGCTCAGGCAGCCGCGCTTCTCGCCCAGATAGAGCGCCAGCAGATACAGCACCGACACCTGCGTGGTGTAGCCCTTCGTGGTCGCAACGGCGATTTCCGGGCCGGCCCATGTGTAAATGACATCGTCCGAGATGCGGGCGATCGTGCTGCCGACAACGTTGACGATCGAGAGCACATAAGCGCCCTTGCCCTGCGCCTCGCGGATGGCGGCGATGGTATCCGCCGTCTCGCCGGACTGCGAGATGATAATCATGAGCGTGTGCTCATCCACGATCGGGTCGCGGTAGCGGAACTCGCTCGCGAGGTCGGCATCGACCGGGATGTGCGTGAGCTTTTCGAGCGCGTATTTGCCCGCCTGACCGGCATAAAACGCCGAACCGCAGGCCGTGATCATAATTTTGTTGAAGCCCATGAGCTGTGCATCCGTCATCTTCAGCTCGTCAAACACGACGCGGTGATCCTTCACGCGCGGGTCGAGCGTGGACTTGATGGCGCGCGGCTGCTCCATGATCTCCTTGAGCATAAAGTGCTCATAGCCGCCCTTTTCGGCCGCCTCAATGTCCCACGCGACGCGGGAAACGGGCTTTTCGATCGGCTTGCCGGTGCAGTCAAAGACGGTATAACCGTCGGCACGCACCTCGGCGAGCTCCCCATCGTCGAGATAGACCACATTTTTCGTGTGCGACACGAGCGCCGTCACGTCAGAGGCAAAGAAGTTTTCGCCCGCGCCGACGCCGATAATGAGCGGGCAGCCGTTGCGCGCGATGAAAAGCTGATCCGGGCAATCGGCGCACAGGATGCCGAGCGCGTAGCTGCCCTCCAGGCGGCCGAGCGTTTTGAGCACAGTGTCCTTGAGATTGCCGTCGCCGGTGTAGTACATATCCAGCAGGTGGACGATGACCTCCGTGTCCGTCTCGCTATGGAACACAAAGCCCTTGGCCTCGAGCATCTCTCGCAGCTCCATGAAGTTTTCGATGATGCCGTTTTGCACGATGGCGAACTTGCCGTCGTTGCTCACATGCGGATGGGCGTTTGCCTCCGTCGGTGCGCCGTGCGTTGCCCAGCGCGTATGGCCGAGGCCAATGTAGCCATGAAGATCCTCACCATCATGCGTTTTGGCAAAAAGGTTCTTGATCACGCCGCAGGCCTTGGCCAGTTCGATCGTGCTGCCGTCGAGCACAGCGATGCCAGCCGAGTCATAACCGCGGTATTCGAGCTTTTGGAGCCCTTCGAGAAGGATCGGCGTAGCCTGCTGCGCGCCGACGTATCCAACGATTCCACACATAGTCGGTTCTCCTTATTATTTTGAAAAGTCATCGTTATCGCAATTCTATGCCGGCGCCGTACAAATACGTACAAAACGCCAAAATAGCATGCTAAATTTTATACCGTTATCCCGCCCATGTCAAGTTGCGGTTTGTGAACACTGCATAGACCGCGGTCCCCGCTGCCGCGGGCCGTCCGCCAAGGCAGAATGGAAAATGCAATCATCGCAACCGAATGGCGCACATTCTCTTACGCCGGAAGCTGTCGGAAAGAAAGGCAAACGCCGACAAAAAAGCTTGCAAAAATTGCATTTTTCTGCTCTGCATACTTCCATCCTGTCCGCAGAAAATAGTAGCGGGTCAAGAAACCCAAAACGAGAAAAGGAGATGGAAAACGAAATGGCTAGTTCCAAGAGCAACAACCTTGTCAACCCCAATGCGCGTGAGGCGATGAACCGCTTCAAGATGGAAGCCGCGTCCGAGATGGGCGTGAACCTGAAGCAGGGTTACAACGGTGATCTGACGTCCCGTCAGGCCGGCAGCATCGGCGGCCAGATGGTCAAAAAGATGATCGCCGCCTACGAAAACGGCATGCAGTAATCTGAGCAAATCCTAAAAAAGCAGGGTCGCGGAATTCCGCGGCCCTGTTTCCCTGTTCACATCATTCTATTTGCATCATTTCCCGGGATAGACGGCAAAAAACGCCTCGATCTCGGCGGCTGGGGCCGTGCATGAGCCCTGGATCATGGTCGGCTTGCCGCCGCCGCGGCCGGAGATGGCCGCGTTGATAGTCTTTGCCGCGGCACGCAGATCGACCGTGCGGCTGCCGATGATATAACGATAGCCCTCCGCGTCGCTGCCGGTGAAGGCGGCGCAGACGCCGCCGGCAAGCAGCATGCCGGCATTGACAAATTCGCGCATGGCGACCGGGTCGTCAAAGCGATCGATGACGCAGATGCTGCCGGGCGTTTCCTGCAGCAGCTGCAGGCGCTGCGCATTGAGGCGGCGCTCCAACTCCGCGGCCGCCGCCTTGTGCTGTGCGATCTCGTCGAGCAGACGCTGCACAGCCGGAACGACGTCCGCCTGCCGCACGGACAGCTGCGCCGAGAGCGCCGCGACCTGCGCACTCTTTTCCCGATAGTCCGCCTCTGCGTCCGACCCGCACAGGATCGTCACGCGCACGCCGCCGCGGTGGCGCATGGCCGACGTGAACTTGATGGCACCGATCTCGCCCGTGTGCGACACGTGCGGCGCGCAGCAGGCGCAGACATCGTAGCCCTCCACGGTCACAATGCGCACATCCTCCTTCAGGTCGAGCTTGCTGCGGTACTCCATATGCGCCAGCTGCTCCGGCGCCGGGTACTCCGTCCGGATCGGCACATTGCGGTACACAGCCTCGTTCGCGAGCCGCTCGATGTGCATGAGCTGCTGCCATGTGAGCTCGCCACTATAATCCATCGTGATCGCGTCTTCCCCGAGGTGGAAGCCAACGTTGTCAAGTCCGTATTCGCTGTGGATCAGCCCCGAAATGATGTGCTCACCCGAATGGCCCTGCATGCGCCGGAAGCGCTGCGGCCAGTCGATCTCCCCGCGCACCTGCGCGCCGGGCGTAAGCGGCACGTCCGTATAGTGTACGATTGCATCCGGCAGGAGCTGCACATCGAGAACGTGCGCGCCGCCGAGCACGCCGGTATCAGCCGGCTGGCCGCCGCCCTCCGGGAAAAACACCGTCTGATCGAGCACAACGGCATAGCGCTCCCCGTCCGGGTCACAGCGCAACACGGTCGCGGAAAAATCACGCCGGTGGCTGTCGAGATCATATAATTTCCTGGTCATGGTCAAATCCCCCATTTCTCATATCAGTATAACAGGATTTTTCGTCGTTCTCAACCCTTGCTTATTTGTGTCGAATATCGTATCCTTGTGCCACCAACAGAAATAAGGTGATATTATGAACCAGAAACTCAGAAATCTCGTCTACACCGCCATGCTCATAGCGCTGTGCTGCGTGGCGACGCTCGTCATCAAGATTCCGACTGTGACCGGCGGCTATCTCAACGCCGGCGATATTGTGGTCGTGCTCGCCGCCCTGCTGGCCGGCCCGCTCTACGGCGGCGTGGCTGCCGGTTTTGGCTCCGGCCTGGCGGACGTGATCTCCGGCTACATGAGCTACGCCCCCGGCACGCTCGTCGTCAAGGGGTGCGCTGCCGCGGTCGCGGCGCTGATCTTCCGTGCCTGTCGCAAAAAGAACTTCGGCTTTGCGCTGCTGAGCGCCATCTGCGGTGAGATCATCATGGTACTGGGCTACTTTGTGTTTGAGGATTTCATTCTTGGCTACGGCATGGCCGCGGCGGCAGAGATCCCGGGCAACGCAGCACAGGCTGCCGTCGGCATCGTGGGCGGTCTGGCGCTGTACTTTGCGCTGAACAAAGTGCCGCAGATCCGCGATTTCTCCGAGGCCGCGCTGGCAAAAAAGCAGAAATAAATCCACTCCATACGCAAAACAGCCGCTCCCGACCGGGAGCGGCTGTTATTTTATCGCTATTTACACCACGCGCACGCGGATGACCTCCGGGATACGGTCGATCTTTGCAACCTGATCGGCATCGAGGCGGCCGTTGAGGTCGATCATGGCATAGGCATATGCACCGTAGGCCTTGTTGATCATGTTCTCAACGTTCAGGCCCGTACTGCAGGTGATCTCGAGGAACTGGTTGAGCATCGTCGGCACGTTCTGGTGCAGGATGCACACGCGGCTGACGCCCATGCGCTCGAGCGTCGCGTCCGGGAAGTTGACGGAGTTTTTGATGTTGCCGTTGGCAAGATAATCATAGAGCTCGCGTGCGGCCATGACGGCGGACTTCTCCTCGCTCTCGGGTGTGCAGGCACCCAGATGCGGCAGCGCGATGATATTCTCCACACTGACGACCTTCTCATTGGGAAAGTCCGTGACATACTTGCCGACGCGGCCAGAAGCGAGGGCGGCCAGCATGGCGTCGTCGTCCACGATCTCGGCGCGCGACTCGTTGATGATGCGCACGCCGTCTTTCATCTTGGAAAACGCCTTCGCATCGAGCATATGGAACGTCTGATCCGTGTATGGCACGTTGATGCTGATATAGTCCGCCTTGGCATAGATGCCGTCGAGGTTCACCTCGTGCTTGACATCACGCGACAGACGCCATGCGGCATCCACGGACAGGTACGGATCGTAGCCGCAGACATTCATGCCGAGCGACACGGCGGCGTTTGCGATGAGCGCACCGATTGCGCCGAGGCCGATCACCCCAAGCGTCTTGCCCATAAGCTCGGGGCCTGCAAACTGCGATTTGCCCTTTTCAACGAGCGCGGGGATATCCTTCCCCCGCCCGTTGAGCCCCTTGACCCAGTCGATGCTGCCGAGCACATCGCGCGACGAGAGTACGAGCGAGCAGAGGATCTGCTCTTTGACCGCCTCGGCGTTTGCGCCGGGCGAGTTGAACACGACGATGCCGCGGCGGCAGCAGTCCTCGAGCGGGATGTTGTTCGTACCGGCACCGGAGCGCGCGATGGCGATCAGGCTCGGCTCAAAGGCATAGCTGTGCAGGTTGGCCGAGCGTAGGATCAGACCGTCCGGATCCGGAATGTTCTCCCCGACAACGCAGCCGTGCTCTTCGAGCTTCTGCAGGCCGCAGGGGGATATATGGTTCATGGTCTTAATTTTATACATGATGTTCTACCTCAAACTGTTTCAGATAATCCACGAGCGCATCCACACCCGCCATCGGCATGGCGTTATAGAGCGAAGCGCGCATGCCGCCGGCGATGCGGTGGCCCTTGAGATTCAGCAGACCGCGCGCCGCCGCGCCGCTGATAAATTCCTTATCGAGCGCATCGTCCCCGGTGCGGAACGTGACGTTCATATCCGAGCGGGAGCCCGGCTGCGCGCAGGGATGAAACAGCGCGCTGTTATCGAGAAAGTCATACACCTTTGCGGCGCGCGCATGCTTGAGCTGCTGCATGCCTTCCACGCCGCCCTGCCGCTCGAGCCACGCGAGCACAAGGCCAAGGATGTAAATGCACCAGCACGGCGGTGTGTTGTACATGGAATCCTTGTCGATCATGCGCTGATAGCTGTACATGACCGGCGTAATGGGCAGCTCGTGTCCGGCGAGGCTGCGGTCAACGATCGCGACCGTCAGGCCGGCCGGGGCCATGTTCTTCTGCGCGCCGGCAAAGATCACGCCGTATTTTGACACGTCAACCGGGCGTGAAAGAATGTCCGACGACATGTCGCACGCAAGCGGCACGCGGCCGGTCTCCGGCACGTACTGCCACTCGGTGCCGTAGATCGTATTATTGGCACAGTAATAAAAATAGGACGCGTGCGCATCGAGCTGCAGCTCGCTCTGCTGCGGGATGCGGGTGTGGCCGCAGGTGGAGGTATCCGCCGCGATGTGCACCTTGCCGTACTTCTCGGCCTCTTTGGCCGCATTGCCGGAAAAATGCCCGGTCACGGCATAGTCCGCCGTCCCCTGCTCGCCCATCAGATTGAGCGGGATCATGGAAAACTGCGCCGTGCCGCCGCCCTGCAAAAACAGGATCTCGTGTGTGTCCGGCACGGACAGCGCAGCGCGGAAACGCGCCTTCACATCCTGAAAAATATCCGAAAAGGCCTGACTTCGGTGACTCATCTCCATCACGGACATGCCCGTGCCATGGTAATTGAGCAATTCCGTCTGCGCCTGACGGAGCACTTCCTCCGGCAGGACCGACGGTCCGGCAGAAAAATTGAACGTTTCACTTCGGGTCACGGAAATCGCCTCCAGGGGTCAAAATTCATCGCATGCAGCACATTCTGCATGGATTGAGAAAATTCTAACACGTTCCGCAAAGCGCGTCAAACCAAATCCCCCACAAGCATTTGATCGGAAACGGCAGAGATTTTGACATTTTTCACAACGCCGCGCAGATCGTCCCCCGCGACGCGCACCAGACAGTAGTTATCCGAGTGCCCGACCCAGTTTCCGTCGTGCTCCGTCTCAAACAAAACGGGTAAAATCCGGCCGACCTGCTGCGCCAGATAGCGCTGCTTGCAGGCATCGGCAACGCGCTGCGCCTCGTGCGCGCGCGCCGACTTCACCGCGTGGCTGAGCTGCTCCGGCATGGCGTCCGCCTTCGTGCCGGGGCGGCGGGAATACGGAAACACGTGCACGGCCGCAAAGCCGACCTGCTCCAAAAACGCCACCGCCGCCGCCTGATCGGCCTCCGTCTCACCGGGGAAGCCCGTGATCATGTCCGCCGTGAGCGCACACCCCGGGAAATACCGCCGCAGCCGCTCGACGCAGGCGAGAAACTCCGCCGTGTTATATTTGCGGTTCATGCGCGCGAGCGTGCGGTCGCACCCGCTTTGCAGTGAGAGATGAAAATGCCGGCAGACCTGCCCGGTCGCGGCGGCGCGGCGGCAGAAGTCCTCCGTGATGACCGTCGGCTCAAGGGAACCCAGGCGCAGGCGCATCTGCGGCGCGGCCGCGGCAACCGTCTCCACAGCGTCGGCCAGTGTCAGCGCGTCCGGCAGATCCCGGCCGTAGGACGCGATCTCGATGCCGGTCAGTACGAGCTCACGGTAGCCCTCGGCGGCCAGATGCGCCGCCTGACGCGCCATTTCATCCAGCGGCAGGCTGCGGATACGGCCGCGCGTATACGGGATGACGCAGTAGGTGCAGAAATTGTTGCAGCCGTCCTGAATCTTCAGCATCGCGCGTGTGCGCCCGTAGGCAGCACCTGCCGGCAGCGGCTCAAAGTCAAAGCGCTGGAACGGATTATCCACGCACGTGACGGGCGTGTGCTCGCGAAATGCACGCAGAATATCGTCCACAAACGCCTGCTTGCTGCCGCTGCCGTGCACCACGTCGGCGCCGATGGACGCCGCGTCCTCCGGACTGAGCTGCGACCAGCAGCCGCACACGGCGCACAGCGCCTGCGGGTGTTCCTCGCGCAGTTTTCGGATCATCTGGCGCGACTTGCGCCCGCCCTCCGCCGTGACAGCGCAGGTGTTGACGACGATCAGGTCGACCGGTTCGCCGTCCGCCGCGGGCGTAAAGCCGTGCGCGTGCAGGAGCGTTTCGATCGCCTGCGCTTCATACTGGTTGACCTTGCAGCCGAGGGCGGTTATAATGTAGTGCATAAAAACATCTCCAAATCGAGGTAAGAAATCATGGTTTATCTGGACAATGCCGCAACGACCCGTGTCTGCACGGAGGCAGCGGAGGCGGCAGTACATATGATGACGGAGTGCTTTGGCAACCCGAGCACGACCTACAAGCTCGGCCGCGAGGCCAAGGCCGCCGTGGATAAGGCGCGCAGCCAGATCGCGAAAGCGCTCGGCTGCCAGCCGGACGAGGTGTATTTCACATCCTGCGGCTCCGAGGGCGACAACTGGGCGCTCATCTCCGGCGCGCGGTACATGCGCCGCCGCGGGAAACACATCATCAGCTCCGCCGTGGAGCACGACGCGGTGCGCAAGTCGCTGGACTTTCTGGAAAAAGAGGGCTACGAGATCACGCGCCTGCAGCCGGACGGCACCGGCGCCATCCCGCTCGAGCGCGTGCGCGCGGCGCTGCGGCCGGACACGATCCTCGTCTCGCTCATGATGGTCAACAATGAGACCGGCGCGGTCAATGACATTGCCGCCGTCGCCCGGATGCTCAAGGTGGAAAACAGCATCGCCCTGCTGCACACGGACGCCGTGCAGGGATTTCTAAAGGTGCCGTTCTCGGCCAAAACGCTCGGCGCGGACATGATCACCATCAGCGGCCACAAAATCCACGCGCCGAAAGGCATCGGTGCGCTCTACATCCGCAGCGGGCTGAAGCTGCCGCCCTATATCCTCGGCGGCGGGCAGGAGCGCGGCATACGCGCCGGCACGGAGGCCACGCCGCAGATTGCCGCCTTTGGTACGGCGGCCGAGATCGGCAGCGCAATAATGGCCGAGGCCACAAAAACCATGGCCGAGCTGCGTGCCCACGCCATTGACCGGCTGACGGCCGAGGTGGACGGTCTTGTCGTCATCGGCGGCGGCTCACCGCATATTCTCAGCATTTCCCTGCCCGGCTACCGGAGCGAGGTTTTGATGAACTTCCTCGAAGCCCGCGGCATTTACACATCAAAAAGCTCCGCCTGCAAAAAGGGCGGGCGGAGCCATGTACTTGAGGCGATCGGGCTGCCGGCGAACGTGATCGACGGCGCGCTGCGCATCAGCTTTTCGCGCTACACCACGCGGGAAGACATCGACGCGCTGTGTGATGCGCTGCGGGATGCAAAGCAATCCCTCTTCCCGTCACTTCACTGAACCATCCTGCGTATCCTTAAGCGATTCGGGCGGCGCTCCCTTCGGGAGGCGCACCGGCCGCATCGTGGCATCGTCGATGTAATCCAGGTCCATATATTCTGCGGTCTCCGTCTGGAGGCCGCGTTTTTTCAGCCCGTCATTGACCAGCTTCTCCAGGCCGGCATAGAGCACAACAAACACCGGCACACCCAGCAGCATGCCGATAAAGCCGAACAGGCCGCCGCCGAGCAGGATGGCGAACATGATCCAGAAACCGTTGATGCCGGTGGAGTTGCCGAGGATCTTCGGCCCGATGATATTGCCGTCGATCTGCTGCAGGACGATGATGAAGATGACGTAGATCAGGCACTTCATCGGCGAGACGAGCAGAATGATCAGCGCCGTCGGCACCGCGCCGATAAACGGGCCGAACACGGGGATGATGTTCGTCACGGCGACGATCACGCTCACGAGCACGACATACGGCATGCGCATGATCGCACAGCAGATATAGCAGATGACGCCGATGATGGCGGAGTCAATGACCTTGCCGCTGATAAAGCCCATGAACGCCGTGTCCGTGAAGCGAATGGCCTTGAGGATGCGCTTGGAGGCCTTGACGGAAAACAGGCTGTAGAGCACCATCTTGGACTTTGCGAGAAACAGCTCCATATTCGACAGCACATAGCAGGCGACGACGAAGCCGATGAGCACATCGAGGATCGCGCGCAAAACGGCATAGATGCCGGTCGTCACACTCGTGACCACCTTGCCCATGGACGGCAGCAGCGCAGTCTTCGCCCAGTCGAGCAGGCTGTCCGACACGTTTCCGGTTGCGGAGAGGAGCACTTCCTCCACCTCGGGATTGTTCTCAAAGAACTTGTTGATCCAGCCGGTGATCGTGTCATAGTAATCCTGCGAGTTGAGCACGATGCTCTCCACGCTCGTATAGATCTGCGGGATGATGAGCCAGATGAGGGCGGCAATGATAAGCAGCGCGACCAGAATTGAGAGCGCGACGGACAGGCCGCGCGCAAGCGAGGTGCGCACCGGTTTTTTCGGGCGGATCTTTTTGAGCAGCGGCTCAAAGAGCTTGCGCTGGAATACCTTCGTCAGCGGCCAGAGCAGGTAGGCGATCACCATGCCCCAGATGATCGGGCTGAGGATGCCGAGCAGCGAGCTGATCGCATCGCCGATCGATTTGCCGTGCTGCAGCAGCATGTAAAACAGAATGCAGCACGCGATCACGCCGAACGCCGTGATGCCCCAGCCGAGGTATTTGTTTTTCGGATCAAATCGCTTCATAAACCGTCTCCCCCATCGCGCCCGACAGCGCCTGCCTGTGTCTGTAATCGGTCGGATTTATTTTACTATCATGTGCCCGCACCGTCAAGCCGGTAATCCCGGGCTTTTCGCACATTTCCGACACGGTGCGCCGCATCTTGACACGCTCTGAGCGGTTTGGTGTGCAAAAGCCTGTGCAAATTGTGGGGACCCGGACTGCTTTTCCACGCGCCACCGGCATAGGGTGATAAGGAGAAATCAACGGAAAGGGCTGAGTATATGAAACGATGGACCTGTCTGCTGCTGGCGGCGCTGCTGCTGCTCACACCCGCAATGGCGCTCGAGCAGCCCACGGACGAAGAGCTGAAGATATCTGCGCCGTCGGCGATCCTGATGGAGCGCTCGACCGGCACGGTGTTATATGAGAAAAACGCCGATGAGCACCTGTCCCCCGCCAGCGTGACGAAGATCATGACGCTGCTGCTTATCATGGAGCAGCTCGACAGCGGCCAGCTGAATACGAGCGACATCGTGACCGCCAGCGCCCACGCCAGCTCCATGGGCGGCAGCCAGATCTGGCTCAAAGAGGGCGAGCAGATGAGTGTGGACGAGATGCTCAAGTGCATCGCCGTCAACTCCGCCAACGACTGCGCCGTCGCCATGGCCGAGCACATCTCCGGTTCCGAGGAGGCGTTCACCAAGCGCATGAACGACCGCGCAAAAGAACTGGGCATGGAAAACACACAGTTTCTCAACTGCACGGGCCTGACCGATGACCCCGGCCACTACACGACGGCGCGCGACATTGCGTGCATGTCCCGCGCGCTGCTGGCCCATTCGCACATCCGCGCGTACACCACCATCTGGATGGACACCGTGCGCGGCGGCCGCTTCGGTCTCGCCAACACCAACAAGCTCATCCACGCCTACCCCGGCGCGACCGGTCTGAAAACCGGCTACACCCAGCAGGCCATGCACTGCCTGTCGGCCAGTGCTGAGCGCGACGGTGTGGAATACATCGCCGTGGTGCTGCACGCAGAGAGCTCCAAGGCGCGCTTTGCCGACGCGGCGACACTGCTCAACTTTGCCTTTACCAACTATTCGCTCTATTCCATCGCGGCCAACACAGTCATCCCGCCCGTGCGCGTGCAGTTTGCGGAAACGGACAGCGTGCAGCCGGTGCTCTCCGGCGCGGACGCCATCGTCGTGCGCAAGGGTACGGCCGCGCCGCAGACGGATATCGCGCTCGACGAGGATCTGCGCGCCCCCCTGGAGCCGGGCGCGCTGGTCGGCACCGTGACCGTCACCGACAGCGGCGGCGACACGCTCATCCTGCCGCTGGTCGTTCCGGACGGCGCTGCGCGCATCTCGACGGCGCATCTCTGGCTGCAGCTGCTGCGCGCGCTGTGAGACGACAGATTTTCGGTTGCGAAATCCGGATTATCGTGTATACTGGTGATATCCTTTAAGAGAGAAGGTATCGCAATGATCAAAGTGGATCTCTCCGGCGCGGCCGGATTTTTTGACCCCGCAGGGCCGGACTATGCGGCCGCCGCACAGGCGCACCGCACGCTGCTCGAGCACTCGGGCGCCGGTGCGGAGTTTACCGGCTGGCTCGATCTGCCGGGGCGTATGCAAAACGGCGAGCTCAAGCAGATCCTCGCCGCCGCATCCCGCATCCGCGGCCGCGCGCAGGCGCTGGTCGTCGTAGGTATCGGCGGGTCGTATCTCGGCGCAAAGGGCGCCGTGGAGCTGCTGCGGCCGCGCCCGCAGCCCGGCGACCCGAAAATTCTGTTTGCAGGCAACTCCCTGTCCCCGGACGCGCTGATGCATCTGCTCGAGGAACTGGGCGATCTGGACTTTGACCTGAACGTTGTCTCCAAGTCCGGCACCACGCTCGAACCGGCGCTCGCATTCCGGATGTTCCGCGGCCTGCTGGAGGCAAAGTACGGCCCGGAAAAGGCCAAAAAACACATCTTCGCCACGACGGACGCCCACCGCGGCGTGCTCAAGCACATGGCGGATGAAGAGGGCTGGGAGACGTTCGTCGTCCCGGACGACGTCGGCGGGCGCTACAGCGTGCTGTCTGCCGTCGGCCTGCTGCCGATGGCCGCCGTCGGCATCGACGTGCAGACCGTGATCGGCGCGGCCATCGAGGCCTTTGCCGCCATGAGCGCGCAGTCGCCCGAAAACCCCGCCTGGCAGTATGCCGCCGCGCGCCAGCACCTGTATCAGCTGGGCAAGACGACCGAGATCCTCGCCTGCTATGAACCGTCGTTCCGCTTCATGGCCGAGTGGTGGAAGCAGCTCTACGGCGAGAGCGAGGGCAAAAACGGCATCGGCATCTTCCCCGCCTCCGTCGAATACAACGCCGACCTGCACTCCATGGGTCAGTATATTCAGGACGGCCCGCGCACGCTCATGGAGACCGTCGTCTCGTTCGAGCAGCCGCAAAATGAGTTCACCGTCCCGTTCGCCATGGGCGACCCCGACCGGCTCAACTATCTCGCCGGGCGCAGGCTCAGTGACATCAGCCGCATGGCACAGGAGGCCGTCAAGGCCGCGCACATCTCCGGCGGCGTGCCGAATCTGGAGGTCCGTGTGCCGAAGCGCGACGAGTCCGGCTTTGCCTGGCTGGTGTGCTTCTTCGAGCTGGCGTGTGCCATTTCGGGCTATATGTCCGGCGTCAATCCGTTCGATCAGCCCGGCGTTGAGGCATATAAGAAGAATATGTTCTCCCTGCTCGGCAAACCGGAGGCAAACTGAGAAAAGTTATCGTTGCAGTCGGCGCGAAAACGTGCTAATCTAGGCATAGGGTATCACCCTGACTTTCAAAAGGAGTGTGATTGACATATGGTCCAACTGATCATGGGTCTCAAAGGTTCCGGCAAAACGAAGCGTTTGGTGGAAATGGTCGCCACGGCCGTCCGCGAGGAATCCGGTTCTGTCGTGTGCATTGAAAAGGATAAAAAACTTACGTATGACATTCCCTATCAGGCTCGCCTGATCTACGCCTGCGACTACGCATACGCGATGGGCTCTTACGATTTCTTCAAGGGCTTCCTCAGCGGCCTGCATGCCGGCAACTACGACATCACCCATGTGTTCGTTGACAACTTCACGAAAATGCTCTCTGAGGTCTCTGAGCCGCAGATCGCGGAGTTCCTGGCCTGGCTGAATGATTTCTCCGAGCGGGAACACATTCAGTTCACCCTGTCTCTGAGCATGGATCCTGCGACGACCGGCAGCGAGATTACCAAATACATGATCTGACACCCGGCAAAACCGCCGCTCCGAACATCCGGAGCGGCGGTTTTTTGCACGCATCATTCGGCGAGCTCGCGGTACATGGCCGCGGCGTCGTCTTTTTTTGCGTTTTCCGTGACGGCAAGCACTTCCACCTTCACGGTGCGCTGGCCGAAGGCGATCTCGATCACGTCGCCGACCTTGACGTCATACGACGCCTTGGCCGTGCGCCCGTTGACCGTGATGCGCTGACCGTCGCAGGCATCGTTTGCCACGGTGCGGCGCTTGATGAGCCGCGAAACTTTCAGATATTTGTCCAGACGCATAGGCATCCTCCTGTGAAAAACGCTCCGGGTCCGGCCCGGAGCGTTTGATCGTTCTTATTTGGAAACAGCGTCCTTGAGCACTTTGCCGGCCTTAAAGACGGGCACGCGCGTCGCCGGGATCTCGATCTCTTCCTTGGTCTTGGGGTTGCGGCCGATACGGGAGCCGCGCTCCTTGATGTCGAACACGCCGAAGCCGACGAGCTGCACCTTTTCGCCGACCTCGAGGTTGGCGGTGATGGTGTCAAACGTCGCGTTGACGGCCTTCTCGCTGTCCTTCTTGGACAGGCCGGTCTTTTCGGCAACTGTTGCGATCAGTTCTGCCTTATTCATGATGGTAATCCTCCTACTTCATGTTTGTGTTGGCATATGCCACAATATAGAATTCCGCACAGGTCTCTCACTGCCGTGCAGATTTCTTTCCTTTGTTGTGCGCACCGGCAGTCTGCTTGGCCTGCTGCCAGAGCGGCTGCATCTGCGCGAGCGTGCGCTGCTCGAGCGGCACACCGCTGTCCGCTGCTGCGGCCTCCATGGCGGCAAAGCGGCGGATGAATTTTTCGCACGCGGCGTGGGCCGCCTGCTCGGGATCGACCCCCGCAAAGCGCGCCACCTTCACGGCGGCGAACAGCAGGTCGCCCAGCTCTTCGGCCACGGCGTCCGCGTTGCTGGAGGCCACGGCCTCGCGCAGCTCCCGCGTCTCTTCTTCGACCTTGTCGAGCGCCGCATACACATCCGGCCATTCAAAGCCGGTCTTGGCTGCCTTGGCCTGGATCTTCTCACAGCGCCAGAGCGCCGGCAGGCTGCGGGCCACGCTGTCCATCGCCTCGGCGGTGGTCGTCTGCGCGCGCTCGCGCTGCTTGATCGTGTCCCAGTCCGGCGCATCCGGCTCGTCGCGCCGGAACACGTGCGGGTGCCGGTAGACGAGCTTTTTGCAGGCAGCGTCCGCAACGTCGTCAATATCAAAATGCCCGGCCGCGCGCTCAATATCCGTGTGGAACAGCACCTGCATGAGCACATCGCCCAGTTCTTCCTTCAGGTGCGCCGTGTCACCGGCGTCGATAGCCTCACAGGCCTCGTACGTCTCCTCCAGGAAGTTGCGGCGGATGCTCTCGTGTGTCTGCACCTGATCCCACGGACAACCGTCCGGTGAGCGCAGGAACGTGATGAGCGCCACGAAGTCACGCAGGTCATAGCTTTCTTTGCAGAGAAAATCTAACACAATTTCGCTCCTTCTGCAACCCTTTTTTGAAAAAACCATTGAATATTCAGGATTTTTCGGTGTTATGTCATCTGATGTGCAAAACTTTCGCAAGCTTCTCGCCCTTCGGGATGAGCTGCAGATCGGCAAGTGTGATCGCATGCGTTTTCACGACTGCGGCCAGATACGTCACGACAGCGCAGGCCATCGACACGAGCATGGCCAGCGCCATGCGCTTCCAGCTCAGGTCGCCGCCCATGGCGGCGGACAGGCCTGCATACACCCCCCAGGCCACGACTGCCATCATCAGCGTGCTCAGCAGCGGGCGCACAAGCGCCCAGCCGACGTTCGGCCGCTCACGGAGCGTTTTGCACAGGAAAATGTGGTTCATGGTGCAGATGACAAGATAGCACGCGAGCGTTCCGACCGGCGCGCCGGTGATATTCAGCTCCGGCACTGCGATCAGAAACCAGTTGACCGCGATCTTCGCAAGGCCCCCGGCCAGCATGGAATAGACCGGATAGATCTCATGCCCGGTCGCCTGCAGGACCGCTGTGGTAATCAACGAAATGCACACAAACACCGATGCAACGCCCAGCAGCATCAGCAACGTGGGACCGACCGCGTTGCTGCGCGGATAGAGCACGTTGACGATCGGGTAAGACAGCACGGCAAGGCCGATGCCCATCGGCATGGCAACTGCCGCGGAGATGCGCAGCGCGGACTCCGCAATGGTTTTCGACTGCGTATACTTTCCCTGCACGACTGCCGCCGCGATGGCCGGGACGATGCTGATCGTCATCGGCGTCACGAAAGCGGCCGGAAGATTATACAGCGTCTGCACCTTGCCGTAAACGCCGTAGAGGACGTTGGCATACGACTCGGAATAGCCGAGCGCCGTCTGCAAGCGGTACATGATGAGCTTTGTGTCCACGAGATTGATGATGCTCAGCACGCTGGAGCCGAGCGCGATCGGGATGCTGATGCGCAGCAGCGTGGCAAGAATATGCCCTGCGGACTCCGGCACATCCGGATCTGCGACCGGTTTTTCCGGATAGTGGCGGTGATAATAGATCGCCACATAGATCAGTGCAAAGCCGCCGCCCGCCGTAACGCCGAAGATGGCACCCGCCGAGGCGACCGGCAGGCTCTTGCCCGCGCGCGTAAAGCTCCACGCAAGCACGAGACCGACCACGACCTTGCCCGCGACCTCGAGGATCTGCGAGACGGTCGTCGGCTTCATGTTGCTCATGCCCTGGGCATAGCCGCGGTACGTGCTTGTCAGGTACACGAGCACAAGCGCTGGTGACAGCGCCCAGATGCTCTGCGCCGCGCGGACATTGTTGAGCATCCCGGCCAGCTCCGTCGGGAACAAGAACATGACCAGTCCGAGCAGCAGACCGAAAATGGCAAACGTCAGCCAGGCCACGCGGAAGATCTTGCGCGCCTGCATGGGACGGCCGAGTGTGTCCGCCTCGCTGATCATGCGCGAGAGCGCGACCGGCATGCCCGCCGTGGCCATGTTGAGAAAGACGTAATAGATATTGTAGGCAACGGAGAAATAGCCGTATCCCTCGTCGCCAAGAATATTGCCGAGCGGGATCTTATAGATCGCGCCGAGGATCTTGATGACCACAACGCCGGCCGTCATCATGGCCGCGCCGTGGAGATAGTTCTGCTTGCTGCTTTCCTGCAAAGCGCACTCCCTCCCCGCTGAAATTTCACGTGCCGGTATACTTTACACTACCGGGCAGAAAAAATCAAGGGAATGCAGTGCATTCCCTTGATTTGCGGTTCTTTTTTTCGATTCAGGCCTTGCGCACGGAGTCGATGTGGCGCGTCAGGTCGAGCATCTTGTTCGAGAAGCCCCACTCGTTGTCGTACCACGCCATGAGCTTGACGAAGTGATCGTTGAGCGCGAGGCCGGCCTTGGCATCAAAGATGCTGGTGTGCGGGTCGGTGATGAAGTCGGAGGAGACGACCTCGTCGTCAACGTACTCGACGACGCCGGCCATCGGGCCTTCCGCAGCGGCCTTGACGGCAGCGCAGATCTCATCATACGTCGCAGCCTTCTCGAGGCGGCAGGTCAGGTCGACGATGGACACATCCGCACTCGGGATGCGCATGGAGGTGCCGGTCAGCTTGCCCTGCAGGGCCGGAATAACCTTGCCGACCGCCTTGGCGGCGCCGGTGCTGGTCGGAATAATGTTGCCGTGCACGCCACGGGACAGGCGCCAGTTCTTCTTGGAGAAGCCGTCGACGACCTGCTGGGTAGCCGTGTCGGCATGGACGGTGGTCATGAGGCCCTCGACGATGCCAAAGTTATCGTTGATGATCTTGGCCAGAGGCGCCAGGCAGTTCGTGGTGCAGGAAGCGTTGGACACGATCTTGATGTCCGGGGTATATGCGTCGAGGTTGACACCGCAGACGAACATCGGCGTATCGTCCTTGGACGGACCGGAGAGCACAACGACCTGCGCGCCGGCATCCAGATGATCCTGCGCCTTTTCCTTGGTCAGGAACGCACCGGTGCACTCGAGCACATACTCGACACCCAGCTCGCCCCAGGGCAGGAGCTTCGCGTCACGGTTGTTGAGCAGCGAAACACGCTTGCCGTTGACGATCAGGGCCGGGTTTTCGCCGCCCTCGTAATCGACGGTGCCGTGAAAGCGGCCGTGCACGGAGTCATACTTCACGGTATACGCCAGCTGCTCCGGCGTTTTATCCGGCGCGTTGACGGCGACGACCTCGATATCGTCGGCGCAGATCGCGGCGCGGAACACCAGACGGCCGATGCGGCCAAAGCCATTGATGCCAATTTTAATCATGCTCTATTCCTCCTGTTATATCTGCTGCGCACAGCACGCAGCGCAATTTCTTACGCCTACATTCTATAACAATTCCGCCGAAAGCGCAACCACATTCTTACCGGTGCGGCCAGCTGTGTCGATCATTTGTTACAAAATTTCACTTTTATGTGTGTTAAAACTTGTATCTATTGACGAGTTCTGCTATACTGTTTTTTAATACATCTTAGGGGGGATTGGAAAATGAGCAATACTTTGATCATCGACTCGCTCAACACGCTGTTCTCGATGAGCAACACCGCCGTGCTCGGCGCGCAGGAGCAATTCGTCGCGTTTATGAACCCGGCAGCACAGGAGCTTTTTCGCGGCGACCGCACGAATCACAAGCTCTCCGAGCTGCTGCCGGCGCACATCACAGAAGCCTCGGCCACGGAATTCGTCACGTCGGCAACGATCGAAAAACGCCACGTCATCATCTCCGTGACGTCGTTTGGTGCGTTTCGGCTGTTTTCGCTCGTACCGCAGGATGAAAATGCCCTGCGGGCCGGGGCACAGTTTGCACCGTTTCTGGCGTCGCTCAACGCCTTCCGTGTGCTCACGACGTATTTCTCGGACTACGCCATGCAGCTCAGCGACGTGCGCTTCCGGCGCAACGCCGCCGAACTGACACAGTTTTACTACCGGCTGCTGCGCTTTACGCTCAACGCCTCTACGGCCTCCGGTCTGTATGACGGCACGCTTGCATTCATGCCGCAGCTGTGCGACTTGGGCAAAGAGTGCCGGACGCTGCTTGACAACATCCAGCCGATCACCGACGCCAACGGCATCGTGCTCGAGGTCAGCATCCCGGACGAGCCGATCAACTGCGCGCTCGACACGGCGCTCATCCAGCGGATGCTGCTCAACATCATTGCCAACTGCACGGAGCGCTGCAAGCACGGCGACCGCATCCGCTTTACCGTCGCGCAGGAGGGGGACCACGCCGACATCACCATCCGCGACGACGGCGTGCGCATCCCGCCGGCAAAACTCGGGACGATTTTCATCCCGCTGCGCGTGACCGGTGTGGACTTCTCCGATCTGAGCAGCAACAACTTTGGCCTGACGGTCGCGCTCGGCATTGCAGAAAAGCACAACGGCACCATCCTGCTCGAGAGCAACGAGTGGGGCGGGACCACGTTCCACGTCGTGCTCAGTACGGCGCTGCCGGAAACGAGCCTCTTCCGCGCACCGAAGGTGCCATATGCCCACGCGCAGGATGATCCCATCCTGATCTACCTGTCCGATCAAATGCCGGATCGGGCGCTGTAAGCAATTCCAATATCAAATGGCGTGCCGCCCGAAACCGGGCGGCACGCCGTCTTTTTATTCGGTTGTCAGGTAACGCGCGCGCAGCGTCTCCCGTTCGGACGCGCCGACGCCGAGCGCCTGCGTCAGGAACGCATCCACGCTGCCGTACCGCACCGCGATCGCATCGCGCGCCGCCGTCAGGAACGCCGCGTCCGCGCGGTCAAACGTGCGGATGACCTCCCGCTCCGCCTCACTCAGGTCATAGTCCGCGACCGCCGTCAGCAGGCAGTCGGTCGAGGCGGCCATACGCTCGTTGGTGACCAGATAGTTTTCCACAATGACCGGCCAGTCCACGCCCAACGCCGTGAGCAGCAGCATCGTGCCGACGCCGACGCGGTCCTTCCCCGCCGTGCAGTGATAGAGCAGCGCACCGTCCGTCTGCGCGAGCAGGAGTGCAAAAAACTGCCGGTAATGCGCGATGGCAAATTCCTGCGTGACGAGACTGCGGTACAGCTCACACATGAACGCCCGCTCCCGGCCGGCCATCGCTTTCGCATGCGCGACAACGGCCGCATAGGGGTCGGCGTGCTCCTCCCGCGTCAGGCCGGCCGCCGCCTGCTGCACGATCGGACAGTGGACATACTGCACGTCCGGCAGGACACGGTCCGGCTTCTGCTCCCGCTCGAGGTCGGTTCGAAAGTCCACGACCGTGCGCAGCGGATATTGGCTGAGCGTCTGCGCATCCGGCTCCGTAATACCGGCGAGCTCGCCGCTGCGCAGCAGCAGGCCCGGACGGACCGTGCGGCCGTCCGTGGTGGGCAGGCCGCCGAGGTCACGCGCGTTCGGCGCGCCGCGCAGCAGCCAGCGCTCAGAGGCCGAAGAGTTGTTTTCCATTTTGCAGTGTCACCTCCGCGACTTCTTCTGTGGTCATGCCCTTGATCTCCGCGATGCGCGCGGCAATATACGGCAGGTTGCGCGAATCGTTGCGCTTGCCGCGGTTCGGCACCGGGGCCAGATAGGGCGAATCCGTTTCGAGCAGCATCCGGTCGGCCGGGCAGGCGGCGATCACATCCAGCGCCTTGACGGCATTCTTATACGTGATCGGCCCGTCAAAGCCGAGATACCAGCCGCGGCGCAGCAGCTCGCGCGCCATCTCCACGCTGCCGGAAAAGCAGTGGAACACGCCGCGCAGGCCCGGATAGTCGCACACGATGCGCAGGCTGTCGCCGTGCGCCTCCCGGTCGTGGATGATGACCGGGAGATCCAGCTCCAGCGCAAGCTCCAGCTGAGCGCGCAGCATGATCTCCTGCGTCGCCTTCGTGGAGGTGTCCCAGTAATAGTCCAGACCGATCTCGCCGATGGCGCAGACTTTCGGCTGCGCCGCCAGCGCTCGGATCTGCTCCAGACTGTCATCCGTCCAGCCGGCGGCCTCCTCCGGGTGCCAGCCAACAGCGGCATAAACGAAATCATATTCTTGCGCGATGGCAACGGCGCGCGCGGACGTCACGGCGCAGTCGCCGGGGTCCACGATGAGCGCGACACCGCTCTCATGCACGGCGCGCAGCACCTCGTCACGGTCGGCGTTGAACTTTCCGCTGTCGTAGTGCGCGTGGGTATCGAAATACTGCGTCATTCGGCGTGATAGGTCGCGGCCGGGCGGCGCTTGTGTTCGCTGCGGCTATGGTAGCGGTCGATGATGGCCTTGTCGTGCTCGTTGGCCTCGCCGGTGAGGATGTACTTATCAATGGCGGCGTAGGTCACGCCCATCTCCTGCTCGTCCGTCTGGCCCTCGAAGAGGCCGGCGGACGGCGCCTTGCGGATGATGTTCTCCGGCGCGTGCAGCCAGGTCAGAAACTCGTAAATTTCCGTCACGGTCAGGTCGGCGATGGGGTTGAAGTCATACGCGCCGTCGCCCCACTTCGTGAAATAGCCCATATATGCCTCGCTGCGGTTGCCGGTACCGGCGACGAGACGGCCCTCGGCCGCGCCAATGGTATAGAGCGTGAGCATGCGCAGACGCGGGGCGATGTTCGACGTCGCCATCTGGTTGAGCGTCGTGACGGCGGAGACCATCTGCATGACGAGCTCCTTTTCCGCCGTGAGGTCGACCGTGCGCGTTTCGATATTGAACTGCTCAGCCACGGCCAGACCATCGGTCATGTCCTCGCCGAAGTTGCGCTTGGAGGCGCACGGCATCATGATGCCGACCGTGTTGTCGCACGCGGCCTTGCAGAGGATGCCGACGAGCGCGCTGTCCTTGCCGCCGCTGTTGCCGTAGATGACGCCCTTGGCGCCGCTGCTTTTGAGCAGGTCGCGGATAAAGGCGACGCGGTTTTCAAATTCTTTTGCATAATCTCGCATGATTTTCACTCCGTTTCTTTCGTTACTCCTGGATCATAGCCAGAAATTCAGCTTCCGTAATAATGGGTGTGCCGAGCGTGAGCGCCTTTTGATACTTCGAGCCGGTGTTTTCCCCGGCGAGCAGATAGGACGTCTTTTTTGACACGGAGGAACTCGTCTTGCCGCCGAAGCGCTCGATGATGGCGCTGGCCTCGTCGCGGCTGAAATGCTCGAGCGCGCCGGTGAGCACGAACGTCTTACCGGCAAAGCGGCGGTCCACCACCTGCTCCTTGGAATCAAAGCTGACGCCCGCGTCGCGCAGCAGCCGGATCTGGTGCTGCGACTGCGGATTATCGAACCACGCGCGCAGGTACGCCGCCGTCGTCGGGCCGACGTCCGGGATGGCCATGAGCTCCTCCTCCGTCGCCGCCATGAGCTTGTCCAGCGTGCCGAAGTGCATGGCCAGCACCTTGGCTGCCTTCTGCCCCACCTGCCGGATACCGAACGCGCACAGCAGGCGCGCCATGCCGGCGTCCTTACTCTTTTCGATGGCTGCCATGAGGTTCTCGGCCGATTTTTTCCCCATATGGTCCAGCGCCGCGACCGACTGCGGCTCGAGCGCATACAGCTCCGCCGGGGAGTGCATGAGCCCCGCCTCGATCAGCGACTGGCACAGCGAGATGCCGAGGCCGTCGATGTCCATTGCCTCGCGGGAGGCAAAGTGCGCAATGTTGCGCAGCCGCTGCGCCGGGCACTCCGCGCCCGTGCAGCGCAGGGCCGCCCCGTCCGGATCGCGCACGACGGGCGCGCCGCACTCCGGGCAGGTGTCCGGCATATGAAACGGCACCGTACCCTCCGGCCGCTTGTCGCGCACGACGGAAAGGATCTCGGGGATGATCTCCCCCGCCTTCTGCACGAGCACCGTGTCACCGATGCGCAGGTCAAGGTTGTCGATGAAGTCCTGATTGTGCAGCGTGGCATTCGTGACGGTCGTACCGGCCAGACGCACCGGCTCAATGACCGCCTTCGGCGTGAGCACGCCCGTGCGGCCGACCTGCACGACGATGTCGCGCACGCGGCTCTCCTTCTTCTCCGGCGGGTACTTATATGCCACCGCCCAGCGCGGGAACTTTGCCGTGCTGCCGAGATACTGTCGCTGCGCAAGGTCGTTGATCTTGATGACCGCGCCGTCGATGTCGAATGGGAACGTCTCGCGGTTGTCGCCGATCCAGTCGATGCGCGCGCAGCAGGCATCGAGCGTTTCACAGCGCTGATACGGCACGACTGGGAAACCCAGCGATGCCAGATAATCCAGCGTTTCCGTGTGCGTGGCGAACGTGCGGTCACTGTCAAACTGGAGGTTGAAGATGATGATATCCAGCTTGCGCGCCGCCGCGACCTTCGGGTCCTGCTGGCGCACGGAGCCCGCCGCCGCGTTGCGCGGATTGGCCAGCAGCGGCTGCTCGAGCAGCTCGCGCTCGGCATTGAGCGCCGCAAATACTTCGTGCGACATATAGACCTCGCCGCGCACGATGAGCTTTGCGGGCGCGTTGTCGAGCTTGAGCGGCAGATTGCGCAGCGTGCGGAGATTCTCCGTCACGTCCTCGCCGGTGATGCCGTCGCCGCGCGTGGCGCCGCGGACGAACACGCCGTTTTCATACTCGAGCGACATGGACAGACCGTCGATCTTCGGCTCGACCGAATAGTCATGCACCTGCGTGAGCGCGCCGTCCATGCGCGCGCCGAACGCGCGCAGCTCGTCGAACGAAAACACATCCTGCAGGCTCTCGAGCGGCACCTGATGGCGCACCTGCGCAAAGGTATTGAGCGCGTAGCCGCCGACATGCTGCGTCGGCGAATCGGGCGAGGAATACTCCGGGTGCGCAGCCTCAAGCTCTTCGAGCCTGCGCATGAGCGTGTCATATTCAAAGTCGCTGATCTCGGGTGCGTCCTTCACGTAATAGAGAAAATTTGCGTGTTCCAGCTGACGGCGCAGCGTCAGGATCTCTTCGCGTACATCCATGTTGTTTACTCCACTTCCACATACGTCTGGGGCACCTTGCCGACGATGACCGTTTCGGCCAGCAGGACGTTCGTGCCCACGGTCTCGGTCTGGTGCTCCCAGGGCACCAGAATGTCGAGGTCCATCTTCACGTTCAGATATAGTTGATATTTGCTCTGGTTGATCGCGGCCGACACAAGCTCATTGTGGTAGCTTACATCCGACGTCGTCAGCACGAGGACGCGCACCGGCAGCGGCAGCTTCAGCCCGGGCAGAAAATTCACGCCGAAGAGCGTCTCGAGCGGAATGTCCAGCTCGACCTGTCCGTCATCGCCGTCCATCATGTGCTCGAGCACGAGCGAGGACACCTGCCCCACGTGCTCGGTATCGATGCTCACGGCCGTGATGGTCCCGTCGGCATCCGTGCGGTAGGTATAATAGTCGCCCTGCACCTGCGCCTGCGCCGCCGTGACGGCAGCGTTGATCTTCAGCTGCATGAGGTCACAGGCGGAGTTGACGGCCAGCTGCGTGATCAGGTGCAACACCGACACGGTGAAATACGCCATACTGCCCAGCAGGACGAGCACCAGCAGCAGCGCCGCCAGCTTCCGCTTCGGCCGCGGCGGGCGCCGGCGGGCGGCCGGTCTCCAGCGGCGAGACGCACAAATCATAGCAGATCCCCCCTGCCATGCTATGCAGCGACGGGGCGATCCATACCATTATTTCAGAGATTCTACAATGACGCGGAAGGTATTGCCGCGCTCTTCAAAGTTTTTGAAGAAATCAAACGACGAGCAGGCCGGCGAGAGCGTCACGATATCACCCGGCTGCGCAAGGCCATAGGCCGTCTCGACCGCCGCACGGAAGTCCGGCGCCTCGACGAGCGGCAGCTTTTCCGGGTCATAGAATTTCGATGCGCGGATGGCGGAAGCAATGCGCTGCGCCGTCTCGCCGACGACGACCGCCGCCTTTGCGTGCAGGCAGACCTCGTCGCCAAGCGTGTCAAACGGGATATGCTTGTCGTGCCCGCCAAGGATGATGACTGGCGGCTTCGGCAGCGCGTGCAGACCCGCGATCGTGCGCGTGGGGCTCGAGGCGATGGAGTCGTTGATGAACGTGATGCCGTTGAGCTCGCGGATGCGCTCCATGCGGTGCGGTACGCCGGAGAAGGTATGCGCGACCTGAACGCACGCCGCGTTGCCGACCAGAGCGTCGGTCGCGGCAAAGGCCGCCATATAGTTTTCCACGTTGTGCGCGCCGGGGATGCGGATCTCGGCAGCGTCAAGAATTTTCTCTGACTTGCCGTCGTGTGCGCGGTAAATGACGCCATCCGTGCAGTAAACGCCGTTTTCCACCGGGCCGATGCTGCTGAAATAGCGCACGCGCCCCGGCGCCTCGGCCGCGAAACGTGGGGTGTGGGCATCCTTCGCGTTGAGCACCAGGCAGCCATCCGGCCGCTGGCCGCGGTAAATGCTGCATTTGGCCGACACATAGTCCTCGAAATCCGGATGGACATCCAGATGGTTCGGCGAAATGTTCGTAATGATGGCCACATCCGGCGCGCAGTGCATGCTGTGCAGCTGGAAGCTGCTGAGCTCGAGCACGGCAAAGTCCTCCGGCTGGATGTCCGGGATGCGGTCAAAGAGCGGCGTGCCGATGTTGCCGCCGAGGTGTACGGTATACCCCTGCGCACGCAGGAGCTCGGCCGTAATGGTAGAGGTCGTGGTCTTGCCGTCGCTGCCGGTGATGGCGATGATGCGGCACGGGCAGAGGTTGCAGAACGCCTCCATCTCGGAGGTGAGGATCGCGCCGTTTTGCGCAGCCTTGCGCAGCTGCGGCACGATGGGCAGCACGCCCGGCGTGCGGAAGATGACATCGAAGTCCAGATGCTCCAGATAGTCCGCGCCGAGGATGAATTTTGCACCCTGAGCCGCGGCCTCGTCCCCGGCCGCGCCGAGCTGGGCGCGGTCGCGCCGGTCGCACACCGTCACGTCGCAGCCATTGCGCAGCAGCACGCGCACGAGCGGCTGATTGCTCACGCCGAAGCCGATGACACCGATGCGCTTGTCACGCAGATAGTCCATATAATCCGAAAAGGTCATGCAGACACTCCTTTTCCAAAAGGTAATCATACGAAGTGATTATACCGCTCATTCATGCCGATTACAAGAAAATAAATCTCCGCCGGACTTGACGCGGCGCGGCAGGATGTGTAAAATAGTCGGGCGAGCGGGCCGGACAGCCGCGGGCACAAGCCGAAAGGCTGTGCGTGAGGAAAGTCCGGGCTCCACAGGGCAAGGATAACGGGTAACACCCGCCAGGGGCGACCCTCGGACAAGTGCAACAGAAACAAACCGCCCGAGCGATCGGGTAAGGGTGGAAAAGTGAGGTAAGAGCTCACTCGCCGGCTGGAGACAGTGCGGCGCTGTAAACTCTATCCGGAGCAACACCGCGGAGGGACATACGGCCGGCCCGGCCGTCCCATGGAGGTGGCTGGAACGCACCGGCAACGGTGCGTCTAGATAGATGGCTGTCGATTACAGAACCCGGCTTACAGGCCCGCTCGCTACGCCTGTCAAAGGAGTCTGCACGGACTTTTTTGGCAGGCTTTCGCATATCTGTTTCGCGCGAGGCGGCACTTCGCTCCCCTGCCATCTGGCATGGGATGCCGCATTTTGCGCATTTTGTGTCTCCCCACGCAGTGTTTCTCCGAACGATCTGACCGATTCCGGACACTTCCAGGCACAATTGTGTATTGTATTTCCAGATTTGGTGTGATATATATGCCGGAAACCGTGACCTACCGCAGCCTGCAGGATGTCGTTGTGCGTGCAGGCAGACTTTTCCCGGACACGCAGTTCTTTCTCAGCAAGGCCCTGGCCATGCCGTACGTGCTCGGCCGCGACCTCTACCGGCTATTACCGCGACGATGCCGCCACGGCCGAGAGTTTCCGGGACGGTTGGTTCCACACCGGCAATCTCGGCCGGATGGGCAAGCGCAGATTCCTGTATTTCCAGGGGCGTGTGAAAAACCTGATCGTACTTTCAAACGGCGAAAATGTCTCGCCGGAAGAGCTGGAGACACGGCTGTATCAGCTCGACGGTGTGCGCGATGCGATCGTGTACGAGGAAAATCAGCAGATCACGGCCGAGGTCTACGCCGATTCAGCCATGTTCCCGGACGAGGCGGCGCTCTGGCACTCCGTCAGCGAGATCAACCGGCACCTGCCGCCTTATAAGCAGATCGGCAACCTCATTTACCGGGAAAACGAATTTGAAAAAACCGTGACGCAGAAAATCCGTCGCCGCGCAGCTACGGAGGCAGCATCATGAGAGGGAAAATTCTGGAGATCCTTGCAGAGACCGCAGGCGTGCCGGTATCGGACCTGCATGACGACACGCGGCTGATACAATGCATATAGAAAATGCCGGGCAGCGCAAGTCTGTCCGGCATTTTTCTTTTGGTGCGGCCGTGCCGCAGGACCGTTGTGTTTTCGGGGCGCACATGCTACAATCAATCCTGAAAGCAGCAACTGCATATTCAATGCGCAGAGGAGAAGATGATATGTACTATTCGGAGCTTGTTAAAAAAGCATGTGTCCTCATGTTTGAAGCACATAAAAATGATTTGGACAAGGGCGGGTATCCGTATGTTTTCCATCCGTTTTATCTCGCCACACAGATGGAGGATGAGTCGTCTACGTGCGTGGCGCTGCTGCATGATGTGATTGAGGACCACGGCGATGAATACACATATACAGACCTCGAAAGCGCCGGATTTCCCAAGGAGGTTTTGGACGCGCTCCAACTTCTGACGCACGCGGATGGCGTCGCATATATGGACTATGTGAAGGCGCTGGCCGAGAATCCGATCGCGCGAAAAGTCAAGCTCGCGGATCTGAAACACAACCTGGATTCCAGACGGCTCAGCGGTCAAAAGCCCGCAAAGAACGACACCTACCTCCAGGCGATCGCATATCTTGCGCGCATGGAATAACGCCGATCGTGCGCGTCCATTTTGCCGGGCATGACAGAAAAAATGAGAATATGCGGCGCCGGACGGGGTTCCCTCCCTGTCCGGCGGCGTGGTTTTTGCGCGGTCTTTGATAAACAAAAAATCCTGCAACCGCAACGGTTGCAGGATTTTCTGGAGCTGCTACCCGGATTCGGACCGGGGACCTCATCCTTACCAAGGATGCGCTCTACCGACTGAGCTATAGCAGCATACAAAGCCCGCGGAGCTTTCGCTCCGCGGGTGGCGACCGAGAAGGGACTTGAACCCTCGACCTCTAGCGTGACAGGCTAGCGTTCTAACCGACTGAACTACTCGGCCTCATCGCCTTAGCGCTTGTTTAATATAACAGACGATTCGACTGCTGTCAAGTTATTTTTGAAAAAATTTTCGGCGATTTTCATTTTTCCGCTCCGTCCGGTTTTCCGGGCGCAAAAAATGTCTCCCGGGCAGCATCACCCGGGAGACAAACGTGGGAAAATTACTTCGTAATCTGGAACGAGCGCGTGATGGGCGCTGCCTGATAGTTGCCGCCCAGAGTCACGACCGTCATAACATAGCGGCCGGGCTCAGTCGGGGGCGTCTCGGTGCTGGAGTACGGCTTCCACTTGCTGGTGAAGCCGGAGTACAGGTAGTGCACGTTCGTCTGCTTTTCAGCGGGATTACCGTCATACATCAGCGCCACGCCGAAGTCAAAATTCTTCGCTTCCTCAACGGTCAGCTTGCCGTTGGGAATAGTCTGGTTCCACTGCAGCTTCACGCCGGAGTAGTGCTTCTTCACGAGCAGCATGCCCGTGCCGACACCGGTCTCGTAGTTTTTGTTGTTCGTCACAGCCGTGACCACATAGAGGCCCGCCTGATTCGGCGTGCCGATGGCCACACGGACATTGTCCAGCAGACCCGGCAGCTTGTTGAGCGCCTCGTTGAGCTTGACGAGCGTGTCAATGTCGATGTTGGCATTCTTGAGTGCGTCCTTAATAAACTGCGGCAAATCCGCACCTCTGCTGATCACATCGCTGAGGATCTTCCGCAGCTGGCCGACCGTGGTGCCGTTGTTCATCATTTCGGTGAGCGTCGGCTGTCCGGCCTGCTCAAGTGCCCAGTCGATCGCCTTGATGAGCGCTGTGTTCGTGTAACGCTCGGGCAGCTGCACGAACACGCTGGTGGTCACGTCGCTGGTCATGCCGCCGTAGATGGTGTAGATGTCGAACTTATCGGCAGGGTCGGTGGTGACAAAGCCCACACCCAGCTTATCTTTGGCCTCTTCGGCATAGATGCTCGTCGAGTGCACCTTAACGGAGACCTTCGCCTTGTTCACGGTCAGATTGCCCTCAACAGGCGTGCTGGAACGGTAAGCCTCATCGCCCTTGAAGGTCACGCGGATCTGCTGCTCGCCTGCGCCCATCTGGGGATAGGTAAGAGACTTCACCAAATCGCCTTCAAATGCGCCGCCCTTACCGCCTTCGATCGGCATATACAGATGCACTTTACCGCCGGTCGTCATGCCGTCAACCTCGACCTCGTTTTCTGCATAGTACTCAATCGTGAAGTCAGCCACGCTCAGCGTGCTCTTTTCGGGCAGCGTGGAAGCGCCCCAATCAATGAGATTTTCAAAGATCGCCTGCAGCATGGCATTGGCGTCCATGTTGTAGGTGATGGAGGCACCGGTCTTGAGCATGACCTTGCTCACGATGCGTGTATCGGTCATCTTGACGGTGACTTCCAGCGTATAAGCCTGATAATCTGCATTGCCGCCCCAAGTAAAGCGGATGGTCTGCTCACCAAGGCCAAAGTTGTTGGAGCTGATCGTCGCTTTGTAGTCAAGCGGCTCAAAGATGCCGAGGCCGGCCTTGTACTCCACCGTCACGTCGTTGATGGAAACATTCGCATCGGAGCTCTCGAGCAGCGCCTCGCGCAGGGCCTGCGCGGTCGCCTCATAGTTGATGCTCTGATCGCGTTTGTAGACCATCGCGACCGTCATGCCCTCGGTCACGCCCTGCTTGAGCTGGAACGGAGCTGCCGCGCGGCCGGTTACCACCACATCACCTTCCCACGACCAGGGCGCGTAGTCTTTGCTGCCGCCCCAGGTGATGCGCACTTTCTGCGTACCTTCACCGATGGCGGGATAGGTCAGACCATTGACTTTTCCACCCGTCAGCGCGACCCAAGCATGACCAAGCTTATCAACAGCGCCAGTCGTTGCAGTCGCATAATACTCAATGGTCACATCATCCACGGTCAGAGTCGGGTTCGTGCTCACAACGACCGCATTCCAGACCTGCTGCCGGATGTTGCCGTAGATCGCCTCGCCGTCGGCGGTGAAGTCGAGCTTGAACGTCGGGTTTTCCTTCGTCACCGCTTTGATGCCCGGGCGCTCGGTGAAGGTCACCGTCGTCGTGGCCGAGGACGCCTTGTAAGTATCGTCGCCCTTGAAGCTGATCTGGATCTCGTAGCTCTTCGCAGAGACGGCGGGAGCAATCGTACCGCCCGCAAGATCGACCCATGTATCCGTGAGGCCAACCGTAAACTTGTACTTGATTTCCGTATTCTCCGTCGTCAGGGCCGGAGTGGTGTCCTCGCTCACGACCTGCTGGAGGATGTCCGCGCGCAGCGCGTCGTAATCAACGGTTGTGGCATCCGTATACGGCAGCGCGACCTGCTGGTCAGGCTTAAGAACGATGTGGGAATCCGCGCGCTCGGTGAAGGTCACCGTCGTCGTTTTAGAGGACGCCTTGTAAGTATCGTCCCCCTTGAAGCTGATCTGGATCTGCTGGTCACCCGCAGAAATGGCGGGAGCAATCTTACCGCCGTCAAGATCGACCCAAGTGTCAACAAAAGCAACAGTGTGCTTATACTTAATCTCCGTATTCTCCGTCGTCAGAGACGGGGTAGTCCCCTCGTCCACGACCTGCTGGAGAATGGCTGCACGCAGCGCGTCAAAATCCAGCGTGCCGTCTTCATTGTACGGCAGCCTCACGCTGACACCTTCCTTGAGCGTGATGGACGAATCGAGCATCGCTGCCTTGGTGAACTGTACTGTCTTGTCTTTGGCAGTGGTCAGGCGCACAGAATATGCTTTGCATTCCGTTTTCGCATCAGACAGAGCAAGGAAGTCATATGTGGAAATTCCTTCCCTGACTTTGAATCCGCCAACAGAGACCCATGCATCTTTTGCTTCGTGCCAGCGGGAAGCCTTGCTTTTGCAGTAATACTCCCACTTGCAAGTGCTCAGAAGCGTATTCTGATCTTCTTTGCTCATCTCATCAAATCCAGCCACCAATGTCCGCGTGAGGATTTGATTTACTTTTTCTTCGGACGCTCCCTCCGGGATAATCGCCGTACCGTCTTGCAGCGTGTAGCCACTGGCATCCGCCGCGAACACGGCCGGCGAGAACGCGCCGACCTGCGACAGAAGCAGGACCGCCAGCAGGCACGCCAGCAGACGCTGCAGTTTCTTCCACGTCATATTGTTTTCCTCCTGATCATTCATTTTGCTGCGCCGGACACTGTCTACGTGCAGCGTACACAGTATGCAGCGCAGATATTAAAATCAAATTAACAAATTGCCCGAAAAATGTCAAGTTCCTTAATTGAAATTATTGAAGTTTTTTGGAAGCATCATGCAAAATTTTGATTTTCGGCCAAAAGTGCATTTTTCCTCTTGCTTTTTCGGTTTTCGTGTGCTATATTATTTGAGCAAATGTGATATCCGGGTGTAGCGCAGTTGGTAGCGTGCTTGAATGGGGTTCAAGAGGCCGGAAGTTCGAATCTTCTCACTCGGACCAGCAAAAAGTCCTGTATTCTCAAGGAATACAGGACTTTTTATTTTTCCGTTTTTGCGTGCAAATTATCGATACGGTGTGCAACGGGTGTGTAATAGAAATTATTTATCGGAAAGCTGTTTCACAGACTGGTTAAGCCCCGTCGCCGTCGGCACCAGCACGATGATTATGACGCTCGTCGCGCTGACCGGCGCCGTCAGCCACATCTCGCTGGGCGCGCAGCTCTTTCCGCTGCCCATGGCGATCGTCGTGGCTTCGTGCCTGTTGGGCGCGGCCGTCTCCGCAAAATTCGCCAACCGCTGTGAGATCCGGCGCCTGAATCGTATTGTCGGTGTCGTGCTGATCCTGCTGGGTGCCGTCACGATCCTGATCAAGCTGCTATAAACAATCCGTGCCCGCGCTCCATAATGGAGTGCGGGCACTTGCTTTTCGCCGCTTGGCACAAAGATTGTCCCATACCTGACAAAAAATTTGAATTTTATGAAGTTTTTTCGGCATCTACAGCGTTCGACACGTTTCTACTCCATTCTGTGTTAAACTGCGCATCGCAGCGACTGGAAGACGCGCCGGAACCTGCAAATACGCGGAACAAAAAGGAGATCACCATGGACTTCAAGAAACTGTACTTCACCCTCTTCAACACGCTGAGCGACGCCGTGGAACACATCAACACCCACGACTACGAGGAGGCAAGGCTGCTGCTGATCCATGCGCAGCAGGAAGCCGAGGAGTGCTACATCGCAGGCGCGGCAAATAGTTGACCGCACACAGCAGACAAACCGGGCAGAACCGCTTTTGCGGCTCTGCCCGGTTTGCATGGGGAAGCATATCACTGCTTGTTCATAACGTTTTTGCAAAACTCCATCAGGATTGTTGCGACCTGCTCCCGGGACGCGCCGCCCTGCGGATCGAGATATGTCTGGCCGCCGTTGCTTGCACCGGAGATCAGACCCAGTGCCACGGCATCGGCCAGTGCGTCCTTTGCCCAGCCAGAAACACTGCCTGCATCCGGATAGCCGCTCAAATCTGCCGGTTCCCAGGTATGCTCCAGCTTGAGAATCCGATCGACATAGCCCATGAGGATGACCGCAATCTGCTCGCGCGTGACCGGCTTATCCGGGTCGAATGTCGTGTCGGACGTGCCGGCAACTACGCCGGTCTGATAGGCCCAGAGAATCGGCTTCTCCGCCCAGTGGTTGAAGACATCATCAAACGGCATAGGACCTGAAACTTCCGGCTCACCCTGCAGATTATAGAGGATCTGTACAATCTGCGCGCGCGTTGTCGTCGCCTTCGGCGCAAACCGTTCACCGTCAATGCCCCGCATGAGGCGGTGCGTGTAGCAATAATTAATGCCGTCATAGGCCCAGTTGTGGGACACGTCCGAAAACTTGTCAGCCGTGAGCAGGTTGGCAAAATGCATCTGCGCATTCACCAGCGACTCATTCCTGAATTTATCAAAGGCAACCTGATCCCAGTCGTCCTGAGAACCGGCATATTCCACTGTCTTCAGATTCGTGCAGGAAGAGAACGCGCTCCCTTCAATCGCTTTCAGGGAAAGCGGAAGCCAGACCGTCTCCAATGCGGTACAGTTCAAAAAGGCGTACTGACTAATCCATTCGACTCCCTCCGGAATAACGATAGAAGTCAACGCTGTGCACTCGAAAAAGTCATTACTTTTAATCTGCTTTACAGTACCCGGGATCGTTACGCTCGTAAGATTCTTACAGCGGTAAAACAAACCATCCGGCAGAGCCGTAACACCGTCCGGAATCGTCAGCTCTGTCAGGCCAGAGAGCATAAACGCGCCGTATCCAATTGTTTTCAGGCTACTCGGCAGCTTGATCGTTTTCAGAGCGTTGCATGCGGCAAATGCAGAATCACCGATCTCCGTTATGCTGTCCGGAAGCGAGACACGCTGCAGATTCGCGCAGCTTTGCATAACAGCTTTTTCCAATATTTCGACGCCGTCCGGAATCGTCAGCTCCTGAATACCGCAGCTAGCAAAAGCATAACTACCAATCGTTTTTACGCTGGAGGGCAATTTGAGTTCCTGCAGCTGCTTGCAGCCGGAGAAAGCCGCCTGCATGATCTCCGTCACCGTATCCGGAATCACGACCTCGGTCAGATTCTTACAGCCGCTCATGCCACCGACCGCCTTCAGAGAGGCAGGATAGACAACGCGCGTTACGCTCTCACAGCCGGAAAACGCCCCGGCACCAAGCTCTGTCAGCGAATTGCCCAATGTCAATGTCTGCGCATTTTTGCAGTTTTTAAATGCAACGTTGCCGATACTGATAACACTGTCCGGGATCTCGATTGCCTGCAGCGACGTGCAGTCCGAAAAAGCATACGGCTCGATCGTCTCCAGTTTGTCCGGAAACGTGATGCTCTTGAGCGAAGAACAGCCAGAAAACGCGCTCTTGCCAATCCATGTCACGTTCTCCGGAATGTTCACCTCTTTCAATCTTTCGCAATGATAAAAAGTAAATTGACTGATCATCGTCATATCTTTCGGCAAACGTACGCGCTCCAAGTTGCTGCAGTCGGAAAAAGCATGGTTTTCAACCGACGGAACACCGTCACCAATCGTGACCTCTTTGAGTCTGGTACATTTATAAAATGTGTAGGATCCAACAGACTGCAGTGTGCCCGGAAGCGTGACACGCTTCAGATTCTTGCGCTCTTGGAACGCTCTGTCGCTGATCGCCTGGATCGTGACGCCATCGACCTGCTCCGGGACGATCATCTCCGTGACAGTATCATCGCAGTCCACGACTTCGCCCTTTTCCATATCCACATAAATATTACCGCCCGTGACCGGGACGGCCTTGCGCGTGCTCTCGTCCGCGAACGCCGCCGTCGGCAGCAGCGCAGCGAGCATGAGCACAGCCAGAAGGAAGCTGAATATCCGCTTTTTCATATGTTTCTCCTTTCGCCGAAGGTCGGGAACCGATACCGTCCCGCCTCGGAATTCTCTGAGCAAGAGCATACCAGAGCGAAAAAATGCCGTCAATCCCATGATCATAAAATGATCCGCAGCATATACGGTGCAAAATTGCCCGGCACTTCCATGTGCCGGGCAATTTTCCGTGATTACCCGAGCTGACGGGTCTTTTCAAACGCCGCGTCCACGGCTGCGATGCAGCCGCCGCGAAAACCGTGCTGTTCGAGCGCGTCCACGCCGGCGATCGTGCTGCCGCCGGGGCTGCAGACATCGTCCTTGAGCTGCTCCGGGTGTTTGCCGGACTGCAGCACCATCTCCGCGCTGCCGGAGAGCATCTGCGCCGCATAGCGGATGGCTTTCGCGCGCGGGAGACCGCACTTGACGCCGCCGTCGGCCAGCGCCTCGATGAACATATACGCAAACGCGGGGCCGCAGCCGGTGATGGCGCAGCCGGCATCGATCAGCCCCTCGGAAATGGGGTCGACAATGCCCGCATCCGCCATGAGCGACCGAAATGCCGCGAGATCGGCTTCCGTGACATTTCCGTTCGCGCAGTAGAGCACAACGCCCTTCCCCACGGCGCAGGCGGTGTTCGGCAGGATGCGGATGATCTTCTTATCCGCGCCGAGCAGGCGCGTGAGCCGCTCGAGCTGCACACCGGCGAGCATGGACACGAAGATGCTCTCCGACGCTGCGATGGGCGCCGCCAGCGACTGCACAACACCGTCGATCATCTGCGGCTTGACACCGAGAAACACGAATTTGCTGCCGCTCAGGATCTCCTCCGGCGCGGCCGCCTGACAGCCCAGCCGCTCGGCCGCCGCCGCGCTGCGCGCGGGGCTGCTGCAGGCAACGGCTACCTGCTCGCCCGTGACCTGCCGGGCCGCGGCAGACGCCAGCGCGCCGCCCATATTCCCGGCGCCGATAAAACCGGCTTCATACTTCATCATAGTACTTCCCTCCTCAGCGGATCTGTCCGTCGCCGCGGATAATATACTTATAGGTACTCAGCTCGTCGAGCCCCATGGGACCGCGGGCGTGGAGCTTCTGCGTGGAGATGCCCATCTCGCAGCCGAGGCCGAACTCGCCGCCGTCGGTAAAGCGGGTGGAGACGTTGACATACGTCGCCGCGCTGTCCGTGCCGTTGATGAAGCGCTCGGCGCTTGCGGCGTCCTCGGTGACGATGGCGTCGCTGTGGTGCGTCGAGTGCGCGAGCACATGCGCGATAGCGGCGTCCAGACTGTCGACCACGCCGACGGCGAGGATATAGTCCAGATACTCCGTGTCAAAGTCCTTGTCGGACGCAGGCGTGCCGTCGATGATCTGCGCCGCGGCCGCATCGAGCCGCAGCTCGACCGGCGTGAGGCCCTTCGCCACGCGGTCGTCGACCAGTGCCTTTTTGAGCATGGGCAGAAACTCAGCCGCGACCGCCCGGTGCACGAGGCAGACCTCCTCGGCATTGCAGACCGAGGGGCGGCTGGTCTTGGCGTTTTCGATGATGCGCACAGCCTTGTCGAGATCGGCATATTGGTCCACATAGACATGGCAGATGCCGGTGCCGGTCTCGATGCAGGGCACGGTGGCATTCTGCACGCAGGCACGGATGAGCCCTGCCCCGCCGCGCGGTATGAGCAGGTCGACGAGGCCCTTGGCCTGCATGATCTCCGTCGCGCTCTGGTGGCTGGTATCCTCGACGATGTTGACGATGTCCGGATCGCCGCCCACGGACGCGATGCCCTGCTTGAGCGCGGCCACGATAGCCTTGGCCGTGTGGAAGGCCTCCTTGCCGCTGCGGAGCATGCAGACGTTGCCGCTCTTGATGGCGAGCGCGGCGGCATCGGACGTGACGTTCGGGCGGCTCTCATAGATGATCGCGACCAGGCCGAGCGGCACCTGTTTTTTGTAGATCTTCATGCCGTTGGGATGGTCGATCTGCGCGAGGATGCGCCCCGTATGATCCGGCAGCGCCACGGTCGCGCGGATGCCGTCCGCCATGGCGTCGATGCGGCCCCGGTCCAGATAGAGCCGGTCGAGCATTACGTCCGAGATATGGCCGCGTGCAGCGTCCATATCCTCGGCATTGCAGCGCAGGATCGCATCGCACTCCGCCTGCAGACTGTCGGCCATGGCGGACAGGATGCGGTTTTTTTCCTCGGCGGTGGCGTTGCAGATGCTGGGCCACGCGGCCTTCGTCCGCTTGAGAATCTCCATAGTCGTCATAGTAGTCCCTCCTCAGGAATGTGATATCAGAAATCGGGTGCCGGCGCGTTTGCCGTCCACGATGTCATAGAGCACTTCTGGCTTTTCGCCGTTGGCAATGACCATCTCGCAGCCGGCCGCCGTTGCGATCTGCGCGGCGTGCAGCTTCGTGACCATGCCGCCGGTGGCGAGCGCGGAGCCCTTGTCCCCGGCGAGCGAGAGAATGTGCGCATCAATGACCGGCACCGTCTCGATGAGATGCGCGTCCGGATTTCGGCGCGGGTCACTGTCATACAGGCCGTCGATGTCCGAGAGCAGGATCAACAGATCCGCACCGATGGCGGCAGCCACGATGGCCGAGAGGCTGTCGTTCTCGCCGATGGTGTTGTCCACGCCGATCTCGTCCGTCGCCACGGCGTCGTTTTCGTTGATGACCGGCAGCGCCCCCAGCTCCAGCAGGCGCGAGAGCGTGTTGCGCACGTTGCGGCTGCGCTGCTCACTGTGGATGTCCTCGCCGGTCAGCAGCAGCTGCGCTACGATGTGATTATACTCCGTGAAGAGCTTATCATAAAAATACATCAGCTCGCACTGGCCGACGGCGGCGGCCGCCTGCTTGCCCGGCATATCCGCCGGACGTCCGGGCAGATTGAGCTTGCCGACGCCCATGCCGATGGCGCCGGACGAGACAAGGATGATCTCATGACCTGCATTTTTCAGGTCACTGAGCACTTTGCACAACCGCTCCATGCGCTGAATGTTCAGCCGCCCGGTGGCGTGCGCCAGTGTGGAAGTGCCGACTTTGACAACGATTCGCATAATGATCCCTCTTGCTGAATAATTGCATTTATTATAGCGCATCGGACGTAAAATTGCATCCCTTTTTGCCTTTGCTGCGCAAAAGAACCGCCAAAAATACGCGCGCACACGGTCGATTTTTGCCGCAAATGCTGATAACAGGCAAAGGAGGCAATACCCATGCAAAATCATTACACCGCCCGGCAGGTCTGCCTGATGCAGCGGCTGCGGCAGCTCTGGGAACAGCATGTCTACTGGACGCGCTTTTTTCATCATCAGCACGGCGGCCGGTCTGGCTGATTTATCGCCGGTCACGGACCGGCTGCTGCAAAATCCGAAGGACCTTGCCCGGGCACTGACGCCGTTTTTCGGCGCGCGCACGGCCGAGCAGATATCCTCGACCGTGATTTTGGAAAACGGCCGCTGCGCAGATGCACCTTCAGCCCCTCTGCCAAGTTCTTTTTCACAAGGATCGCCTGCGACACGATGGAATCCCCCTCTTCCGTAGATGTCACCATTATCATGAAATCCGCCGCAGATTGTCAAAGAAAAAGCAGGGTTTGGCACATTCTCACAACATTGTGCCAGACGCACAACGGGAGACACCCTGCGGTGTCTCCCGTCGCATGTGAAAGAAGAACGAACGCTTGCCTGCACTCAGTCTGCAAACAGCGGCGTCGACAGATAGCGGTCGCCGGTGTCCGGCAGGAGCACGACGATGGTCTTGCCCTTGTTCTCCGGGCGCTTGGCCAGCTCGATCGCCGCCCAGACGGCAGCGCCGGAGGAAATGCCGACCAGCACGCCTTCCTTATGACCGATCAGGCGGCCGGTCGCGAACGCGTCCTCGTTGCTGACCGGGATGATCTCGTCATAGGCCTTCGTATTGAGCACGTCCGGCACAAAGCCCGCGCCGATGCCCTGGATCTTATGCGGGCCGGCATGGCCCTCGCTCAGGACCGGAGAGGTCGCCGGCTCGACGGCCACGACCTTGACCTTCGGGCACTGGGACTTCAGGTACTCGCCGACGCCCGTCACGGTGCCGCCGGTGCCGACACCCGCGACGAAGATGTCCACATTGCCGTCCGTATCCTGCCAGATCTCCGGGCCGGTCGTCGTGCGGTGGATCGCCGGGTTGGCCGGGTTGACGAACTGGCCGGGGACAAAGCTGTCCGGGATCTGCGCGGCCAGCTCGTTGGCCTTCGCGATCGCGCCCTTCATGCCCTGTGCGCCGTCCGTGAGGACGAGCTCCGCGCCATAGGCCTTCATGATCTGGCGGCGCTCGACGCTCATGGTCTCCGGCATGACGATGATGATGCGGTAGCCTCTGGCCGCGGCGACGGACGCCAGACCGATGCCGGTGTTGCCGGAGGTGGGCTCGATGATGACGGAGTTCGGCTTGAGCACGCCGCGCTGCTCCGCGTCCTGGATCATGGCCAGCGCCACACGGTCTTTTACGGAGCCGGCCGGGTTGAAGTACTCGAGCTTTGCCAGAATACGGGCTTCGAGCTGCTGCTCTTTTTCAATATGCGTCAGCTCCAGAAGGGGCGTTTTACCGATCAGCTGGTCAGCGGATGTATAGATCTTGCTCATGAGATGTTCCTCCATTTATGTATCGTAATATATTTATATGTATGTTTGACTCGTAATGGACTTGCGTGCGCTCAGCCGCCGCAACAGTGCCAGCAGATGCACAAGCGGCCGGAAATGCGGTTTTGCATTTTCATTACCTACCTTCTCTATATGTTAATAGGATTATATCGTGCTTTACCAAGCATGTCAATAGGAAAATTTATTTTCTTTTTGCGCAAGCAAAATTTTTAATGAACACCGGATGCAATATTTGACCATGCACACATTACGCAACGATCGTGCGCAGGATTCACGGGTATGCGGCAGCCGTTTGGAGGCGCAGCCGCGAACGGTGCCGTTATCGGTCGCGAATTTGCAGATCTTTGCGTTTACGGCGTTTGTGCACAATGCTTCCATAGCTTGACTTTTCGGGGCAGGCAGTGTTATACTATGCGCATAAGTGAACGTGGGGTAGTATGTGCTACCCGACATCTCCCCACCGCGGCGCTTATGTATATTTATCAAAGGAGTGGAAACAATGAAAAAGTCCCGCAAACTGCTCTGCGTGCTTCTCGCTCTGGTTATGGTCGTCAGCCTGCTGCCGGTCATGGCTTTTGCTGCCGATGAAGACGTCGCAGAAGTGGAAGACGCTGCTACCCTGACGCAGTCTCCCGAAATCGAGGGCGTTGTTGGCGATGTCATTAAGAACCTCTTCAACAATCTCCCGAACTATGTCGTCATCGTCAAGACCCCGCTGGGCCGTCCCGCGAAGGGCGCTCAGGTCGCGATCTATGACCAGAACAACAACGTCATCGAGTCCAAGTCCGCTACTTATGGCGCTGTTATCTTCACAAAGGACAGCAGATTCCATGTTTACTCCACCAGCGCTACCTGGACCGATCCAACGACCGGCATCAACTACAAGTCCACCATCGCTGCCAACTGGTCCGTTGGCAAGCTGCCCGATGTGGACGTTATCACCGTTTGGCCTGCTTTCAAGATCGGCCTGAACACCACGGATCACTTTGCTTACATGCACGGCTATCCGGACCGCACCTTCGGCCCGAACCGCAGCATCCGTCGTGATGAGATCTGCGAGATCATCGTCAACCTCATGACCGACCAGACCAAGGCCAACCTCGCCAAGAAGTCCGGCGGCAAGACCTTCCCCGACGTTCCGAAGGGTCACTGGGCCTATGAGCAGATCAGCCTGTGCGCCAAGGCCGGCCTCATCGTCGGCGACGACCACGGCAACTTCAACCCGGCCGCTCCGATCACCCGCGCCGAGTACTGCACCATCGTTGCACAGCTGTTCAACATCGAGAGCAGCAGACCCATCTCCGGCAGCATCTTCAAGGATCTGAACGGTCACTGGGCCAGCAACTACATCACCCTGCTCTACAAGCTGGGCATCCTCTCCGGCGATGAAAACGGCAACGCCAACCCGAATAAGCTCCTGTCCCGCGCAGAAGCCGTTGAGATCACCAACAACCTCATCGGCCGCCGTCCGGACGCCAACAGCTTCACCGATGTCGCCAGCCAGATGAAGACCTGGCCCGACGTCAAGGCTGGCACCTGGTACTACGCTGCCGTGCAGGAAGCCACCAATGGTCATGACTACACCTGGGATATCAACATCTCCACCCTGTCTGACATTGGCAGCGGCCTGATCAAGAACATCATTGTCAACGCCAAGCACCCGATCACCGAGCGCTGGACCGCGATCAAGTGATTTGATCTGAACGAATTCACAGCAGGCACCTTCGGGTGCCTGTTGTTTTTTCGCGCAAATACATGGCAGCGCCCGGCAAATTGCCGGGCGCTGCATTCTGATACGCCGCCTCCGCCGCGCGTTTGGAATCAGGAACGGTCAAACGCCGGGTTGGTCATATAGACATTCTTCTGATCCATCTTTTCCGTGGCCAGTCGCAGTGCTTCGCCAAAGCGCTGGTAGTGCACGACCTCGCGCTCGCGCAGGAAGCGGATCACATCCGTCACGTCCGGATCATCGCACAGGCGCAGGATGTTGTCATACGTCTTGCGTGCTTTCTGCTCGGCGGACATGTCCTCCGACAGGTCGGCGATCACATCGCCCGTCACGCCGATCGTCGCTGCCGTCCACGGCGTGCCGGACGCAAACTGTGGAAATACGCCCGCCGTGTGATCGACGAAGTACGTATCATAACCGGACTGCTTGATCTGCTCCGGCGTCATGCTGCGCGTAAGCTGGTAGACGATCGTTCCGACCATCTCGAGATGACCAAGTTCCTCCGTGCCAATATCCGTTAGGATCGCCGACAGCTCCGGGTACGGCATGGCATAGCGCTGACTGAGATAGCGCAGGGACGCGCCCAGCTCGCCGTCCGGCCCGCCATACTGCGAGCAGATGAACTTTGCCAGCGCGGGGTTGGAGTTCTTGATGCGGATCGGGTATTCCAGTTTCTTTTCATAGACAAACATCGCTTACTTCCCCTCTCCTTCCTGCTGCCACGGCCACGGCGCGTTGAGCCAGTCGTAGACATCCGAACTTTCCAGATCCCGCAGCGAAATGGGGCCGTATTGCTCCACATACCGCTTCCGTCCCTCCGCACTCAGGCGGATGCACTTTTGCAGCGTCTCGAACGCCTCGCGATCGTCCGGGTGCGTGTCCAGATACAGGTTCAGCTCCCGGATGACAAAGTCCATCGCCATCAGCTCGCACAGCGGCGTGCTGAGGTCGCCGGGCTTGTTGACCATGTTCATAAACGGCAGATCCAACCCCGGGAACAGTGTGCCGCGCGCGAGCGCCATACGCTTATCATACGCAGGCTCGCTGGACTGCTGCATGGGCGTCTGCGCCAGCGCCAGCGGCGCACATTCCGGCAGCGGGCCCTGCTTGAAATTGCATTTGTCCACAGTCGTTCCTCCTTTTCAAATCGGGCACTCGGCCCGCATCATCCTATGCAGGCCCGGTTATGCCCGTGCGGAACGGGACGAAAACAGGCGGCGCCGGATGGCGCCGCCCTATATGCAAGCAATATTTACTTTGCCTTTGGCAGTGCCATGCCCGTCTTTTTGAGCGTGGTGCGCAAAAAGAACAGCGAGAGGATCAGCGAGAAGATCTCCGCGATTGGGAACGCAAACCAGATGCTGCGCAGCACGCCGGTCAGAGACAGCAGGTAGGCAGCCGGGATGAGCACCACGATCTGGCGCGCGATGGAAATAAGCATGCTGTAGACACTGTAGCCGAACGCCTGGCACGAGGAGCCGGCCACGATGCTGATACCGGCAAATATGAACGCCAGACTCATGATGCGCAGTGCGGGCGCGCCGATCTCCAGCATGGCGTCCGAGGCGTCAAACATCAGCAGCAGCTCTTTCGGAATGAGCTGGAATACGAGCAGACCGACCATCATGATCGCGACGGCGTAGACCATGCCGAGGCGGATCGTCTTATGGATACGCTCCGGCTTCTGCGCGCCATAGTTATAGGCAATGATCGGCACCATACCGTTATTCAGCCCGAACACCGGCATGAACACAAAGCTCTGGAGCTTGAAATAGACGCCGAACACGGCGACCGCCGTGGACGAGAACGTGATGAGGATCAGGTTCATGATAAAGCACGTCAGAGACGAGATGCAGCTCATGATGATCGACGGGATGCTGATGGCCGTGATCTCACCCATGAGACGGCCGTTCGGCCGGATGTGCCGCAGGCGCAGATGCACCTCCGGGTTCTTGGTGTGATTGAGGATGACCGCCACAACCGCGCCCAGACACTGGCCGATCACCGTTGCCCAGGCGGCGCCGGCAATGCCCATCTTCGGGAAGCCGAGCAGGCCGAAAATGAGGATCGGGTCGAGGATGATGTTCGTGATCGCGCCGGTCAGCTGTGTGATCATGGAATAGACCGTGCGACCGGTCGCCTGCAGAAAGCGCTCAAACGTGATCTCGCAGAACACGCCGAACGAGCACAGCACGCAGATATTCAGATACGTAATGCCGTACTCGACGATGGACTCGATGTCCGTCTGTGCGCGCATATAGGCGCGAATGCCGATCAGGCCGCCGACGAGCACAAGCAGATAGCTCAGCAGCGCCAGCAGCAGACCGTTGACCGCGACCTGATTGACGCGCTCGGCGTTTTTCTGCCCCAACGCGCGCGACAGCAGCGCATTGATGCCGACGCCGAAGCCAACGGCAATGGAAATGATGATGTTCTGCAGCGGGAACGCCATGGACACGGCCGTGAGTGCATCCTCACAGATGCGCGAGACAAAGATGCTGTCCACGATATTATACAGCGCCTGCACGAGCATGGAGATCATCATCGGGACCGCCATGGACAGCAGGAGCTTATTTTCAGGCATGGTGCCCATTTTATTTTCGCGAAGGGTTTCTTCCGGCATATCGTCACTCCTAAAAGTATCCGCAAACAAAGTCCAACGTCACGAATGCCTATTATAGGTTGCCCGCAGCGGAATGTCAAGGGGTGTTGCATTTTTCACTTGAAAACGACGTGCGGCCGTGTTATAATAATTGAAAATGTGGGATTAGTTCATTGGTAGAACACCTGCTTCCCAAGCAGGATAGGCGGGTTCGATTCCCGTATCCCGCTCCAGTAGCCGCTGCGGAGGGATATCTGCGGCGGCATTTTTTGCCATGACCTTGAAAAAGCCTGACGCAATCTGCGTCAGGCTTTTCGTTTATCCCGCAGCAGCCCGCCGTGCACGGTGCGCATCCAGCTTGGAAAACACCAAGCAGACCAGCCCCATATAGACAAAGAGAATGGTAAGCGCCGGAAGCTCATACAAAAACGGCACCGGTATCCACTTCCAGAGCAGGTTCAGGATACTGACGTCTATGTCCTGCCCGAACGCGAAGAAATAATTTGCCTGCGGACAAACGGTGTGCCGCAGCAGCAGGTCCACAAGGAATGCCGCAAATGCAGTCGTCAAAAGCGCCCCTGTGACGCCCGGCAGATCCTTCAGCCGAGGCCGGTAAAAGCCCAGTGTTGTCAGGCTGAACCCGCAGATTAGGATCAGCATGTGCGTGATATAATATCCCAGCATCCGCGGCAGCCACAGCGAATAGCCGGAAAATGCCGCCTCCGGAAACACAAGCGCCATGAGCGCACCGAGCGGCGCGACAAAAAACGCAAAACCAAGCAGAGAGCGCCGGCGTGTCAGAACACCGATCGGGATCAGGAACATGTTGATATTGCAGAGCTGCAGCGGCAGCTCGTTGAACCAGTTGAATTTGTCCAGCCCGGATACCTGCAGAAACTGCGCATCGCCGGACAGAAACCCCTTGTAAACAAAAAAGCCAATGATATTGACCACACACAGCGCAATCAGTACAGCCTCACGCCGTTGCTCCGACCGGCCGCGCAGCAGCGCCCAAAGCAATACGATTGCGCCGATCATCACCGCCATCAGCAGAAAGAAACCGGTATTAAACGGTCGTATAATCATGATGTCCCCTCCTTTTGTCAAAAAGATAGGCTGTCAGCAAGTACATCACCACAGCCAGCGTGCACCCGGCGACCAGATCGGCCACCGAGTGCTGCTTGACCAGCAGCGTGGACAGGCAGATCAAAATGACCAATACAGCGGACGCCAGACGCAGCCGCTTGCGCGCACGCAGCGGCGGCACGCGAAACGTCGCCAGATGCATGACCAGCGCCTCATAGCAATGCAGGCTCGGAAACACGTTGACCGGCGCATCGTTGGCATAGATCAGGCGGCACAGCGCACGAGCCAAGCCGGGCCCCGCTGCGCTCGGGCGAAAATCCACACACGTCGGATAAAGCACAAACACGGCCGCACAGACAAACGCACCCGAAAACAGCGCCGCCACCTGCCGGTAAAACACATCTTTGGCCCGAAAGCACGCCCAGAGCATGCACCCCGGCACATAGAAATACCACAGGATATAAAACACGATAAAGCCCGGCCAAAACGGAAGCCAGTCATCGAGCGGCAAATGCACGACATGATACCGCAGCCCGAGGTGCTGCGACACGAAATAAAAAGCCGACAGCGCACCGAAGAGCAGAAACCAGAGCGCGTGCCTGTATTTTTGAAACAACGACTGCATCGTCCGCCCTCCTTTGCGTGGGGCAGTATAACACACCACGGCATCTTTGTGCGGGGATTCGGCTATGTTTCACATCTTAATTCGACAAAGTGCGCAAAAATACACGACAAAAGGCCCGGAGCCGATGGCTCCGGGCCTTTGCATAGAAACGTATTTACAGCAGCAGGATGCCGGCCTGCTCACAGGCGGCGGTCGTCTCGTCGTCCCAGATGGACGCCTGCACCTCGCCGATGTGCGCCTTGCCAAGCAGCAGCATGGACAGGCGCGACTGGCCAATGCCGCCGCCGATCGTCGGCGGCAGCTGACCCGCCAGCAGCATCTTGTGGTAAGTCCGCTCACGGCGATCATCACAGCCGGCAATGGTCAGCTGTCGGTCCAGACTCTTGGGATCGACACGGATGCCCATGGACGAGAGCTCAAACGCGCAGTCGAGCAGCTCGTTCCAGAACAGGATATCGCCGTTCATCGTCCAGTCGTCATAGTCCGGCGAGCGGCCGTCGTGCGGCTTGCCGGAGCGCAGCGCGCCGCCGATGCCGATAATGAACGTCGTATGGTGCTCGCGCACGAAGGTATGCTCGCGCTCCTTCGGCGTCAGGTCCGGATAGCGATCCTCCAGCTCCTGCGCAGTGACAAACGTCACCTGACGCTCCAGCTCCGGCAGGACCTGAAGCTGCGGATAGATCGCGCGCATGGTGCGCTGCGTGTCGCAGACGGCGGCGACAATATCCATAACCGTAGACTTGAGATAGTCCAGATTCCGGTCGCTGCTCTCAATGATTTTTTCCCAGTCCCACTGATCGACGTAGACCGAGTGCAGATTATCGAGCACATCCTCGTCGCGGCGGATGGCGTTCATGTCGGTATAGAGGCCCTTTCCGGGGTAGAAATCATAGCGGTAGAGCGCCATGCGCTTCCACTTGGCGAGCGACTGGACGACCTGCGCCTCCTTGCCGGCCTGCGGAATATCGAACAAGACCGGGCGCTCATAGCCGTTGAGATTATCGTTCAGGCCGCTGGCCTCCTCCAGAAACAGCGGCGCCGAAACGCGAAACAGATTCAGCTTCGCGGCGAGCTGATCCTCAAACAGACGTTTGAGCAGGCCAATGGCCTTCTGCGTGTCATAAACGCCGAGCAGGCTCTTGTAGCCCTCGGGAATGTAGGTGTTCATGCTTTGTTTTCCTCGCTTTCTGTGAGCATACGCACGAGCGCCTGATAGACGTCCTCCGCGTGTGCCTTAAAGTAATGCTCCATCGTGCGCGCCTGCGCCGCATCGGCTGCCAGGAGCTGCATGGAGACGATCTGCCCGATCCCGTCCGAGAGCGCAAGGTGCACGCTGCACCCGCCCTCCGGCGTGTTCGTATGCCGCGCGACGATCATGGCGGCGCGGCGCATCTGCTCAGCGATCGGCTCCGTGACGCGGTCGGCCTTCATGCGCACGGAGTACGGCAGACTGCTGGCAACTTCATTCACGTTGCGGCTGCCCTTTTCCGTGATGCGGTACTTGCCGTCCTCTTCCGAGATGTGCGCCGTATCCACCAATTCCGCAAGGCAGTCGGAGTAATCAAAATAGCCGATGCCGTTATCGCAGAAAACGAGGTCGGACAACGTCTGGGCGTCCACCGCTGCGGGTAAATGATTCAAAATGTAGAGGATGAGGATCTTAATATCGAGTTTCTCATGGATGAAACCGAGTCCTTCCATGGCGCACCTCCCACATGGGATAATACATGATTATAACGCGGAAAACGTTTTGTGTAAAGGGTTTTCAAAAGCAAGCACATCGAAAACCGCCACGCATACACTGTTACTGAAGCGTGCTTCAATCTGATGCCAGGAGGTTATGAAATGGCAGACAAAGTGGTACCGGGACCGGTCGAGGGCAGCGCCGCCGTCCGGGAAGCGGTTTGTATCCATACGCGCAAGATTTTCGATTCCTGCCGCGATAAAGACTGCGTCGAGGACCTGCGGGTGTATCCCACGGCCTGCTCGCAGGCAAAGCTGGACTGCGCCCTGAGCGTGCGTCCGCGCAGCGCCGAGCTGCTGTGCGCCGACGTACACGTCAAGGAGATCACCTTCAACAAAGGCTACTACACGGTAGACGTGACGTACTTCTACCGCGTGCGCGGCGAGACGTTCCCCGGCTGCGAGCCGGTGTGCGGCCTTGCGATCTTCGACAAGCGCGTCATGCTCTTCGGCAGCCAGGCGAGCGCGAAAGTGTTCGCCTCCGACGACTGCTGCTGCGACCCGTGCGAGAACGGCCTGCCGATCGGCGTGGTCGAATCCGTCGACCCGATCGCCCTGCACATGAAACTGGTGGACTGCGGCAGCTCCGTGGAGCCCGAGCAGGAGCCGCGCGCCATCCCGCAGAAGATCCTCGATGCCATGGGCGAGGAGCTTTCGCTGACCTGCTGCGGCAAGAAGCTGTATGTGACGCTGGGGCAGTTTTCGATCATCCGGCTCGAGCGCGATACGCAGTTGCTCATCCCGGCGTACGACTACTGCATGCCGGACAAAGCATGCCAGGGCTCGACCGAGGACGATCCGTGCTCGATGTTCAGCCGCATCCACTTCCCCATCGACGAGTTCTTCCCGCCGGACTGCGTGACGCCGGACGAGGACTACCGCAGCCTGCTGTAAGGCCGCGGGCGGCAGAAAAAATCCCATCGGTTCCATCCGATGGGATTTTGCTTTTATTTCTTGTGGACGACCTCGCCCGAGGACTTGAGGATGCTGTCCGCCGGGATGACTCCGCGCACGCACGATACCGGATAAATGTTCGAGTGCCGGCCGATAACCGTGCCGGGGTTCAGGACGCTGTTGCAGCCGACCTCCACATAGTCACCGAGGATGGCGCCGACCTTCTTGCGGCCGGTCTCGATACGCTCGGCCCCGTTTTTGATGACGACAAGCGTCTTGTCGCTCTTGACGTTCGACGTGATGGAGCCCGCGCCCATGTGGGACTTGTAGCCAAGGATGGAATCGCCAACGTAATTAAAGTGCGGCGTCTGGACGTTATCGAACAGGACAACGTTTTTCAGCTCGCAGGAGTTGCCGACGACGGCGTTCTTGCCCACGATCGCATTGCCGCGCACAAAGGCGCACTGGCGCAGCTCGGCGCCGTGGTCAATGATGCAGGGGCCGGCGATATAGGCGCTGTCAAAGATCTTGGCATCGCGCGCGATCCAGATGTTCTCGCCGCGCTGCTCGTACTCCTCTGCCGGGAGCGTCGGGCCGAGCTGAAGAATAAAATCTCCGATCTCCGCCAGCGCCTCCCACGGATAGGTCTTGCCCGCAAACAGCGGGGCCGCGATCGTCTTGCTCAGGTCGAGCAGGTCTTGTATCGTCATCATATCATCTCACCCGGATCAGGTGTCCGCTCTTTTGCATGACATCGATCACATACGCAACGTTTTCCTCACACAATGCGTGCGTGGCCGCCTCGACCATGACGCGCAGCACCGGCTCCGTGCCGCTCTTGCGCACGAGGATGCGTCCCTCGTCGCCGAGCCGCTCGGCGACGGTCTGCTCCGCCGCAACGACCGCGGGGTCATTGAGCGTGGCGTCCTTGTCGTCGACCTCCACATTCGTGAGCTGCTGCGGATACTCGCGCACCGGCGCGGCCAGCTCGGAGAGCGTCTTTTTGCGGTCGAGCATGACCTGCATGAGCTTGATGGCCGTCAGCAGTCCGTCACCAGTATTGGCATATTTGCCGAAAATAATGTGCCCGGACTGTTCGCCGCCGATCAGGTACCCGTTGGCGCGCATATTCTCCGCGACGTATTTATCGCCCACAGCCGTCTTTTCATAGCCGATGCCGGCCTCATCGAGCGCCTTGTACAGGCCGAGGTTGGACATGACCGTCGTGACGACCTTGGAATTGCCGAAGCGGCCCTCGGTCTGCATGTTGCGCGCGCAGACATAGAGGATCTTGTCGCCGTTGACGACCGAGCCGTTTTCATCCACGGCCAGGCAGCGATCGGCGTCGCCGTCAAAGGCAAAGCCCACGTCCAGCCGGTTGAGGCGGACGTACTTTTGCAGGTTCTCAATATGCGTCGAGCCGCAGTCGCGGTTGATGTTCGTGCCGTCCGGTTCATTGCCGATGACATACGTATCCGCACCGAGCGCGTCGAAGATGTTCTTCGCCATCATCCACGTGCTGCCGTTGGCGCAGTCAAGGCCGACCTTCATGCCCTTGTACGAGTGCGTGGACAGGCTGATGAGATAACCGATGTAGCGGTTGCGGCCGGCAGAATAGTCCTGTGTGCGGCCGATGTTCGCGCCCGTGGCAAACGGGATCTCCAGATTGCCGTCGAGATAGTTCTCGATCTCGTCAATGACGCTCTGCTCCATCTTCTCACCGGCGCTGTTGAGCAGCTTGATGCCATTGTCCGTATAGGGATTGTGGCTCGCGCTGATCATGATGCCGCAGTCAAAATCGTCCGAACGGACGATGTAGGACACGCTCGGCGTCGTCGTCACGTGCATGAGATAGGCGTCCGCGCCCGAGGCGGTCAGGCCTGCGGACAGGGCATTTTCAAACATGTAGCTGGATCTGCGGGTATCTTTGCCGATCACGACCGCGCACTTGTGCTCCCGGCCGTAATACCAGCCGAGAAACCGGCCGATCCGGTAGGCGTGCTCCACCGTCAGGCCCACATTGGCCTCACCGCGGAAGCCGTCAGTACCGAAATATTTGGACATGGATGCTTCCCTCCGATCAAAATCGCCCGCAAAACGCCGCGGGCAACGCTTTATTATAACTGCGCGGCAGCGTCCGCGTCAAGATAAACCTCGACATCCGTGTGCAGCTGCAGGAACGACGCGGGGATAAACGTCTCCGGGCGGCCCGTGAGCGTGGCGGCAGCTGCCTTCGCGCAGCGCGCGCCAAAGCCGACGAGCAGGATCTTTTTCGCGCCCAGGATCGTGTGGATGCCGATCGTGATGCCGTGCTCCGGCGTCTGCGCAAGCGCGCCGAAATCCGCAGCGATGGCCTCGCGCGTCACTTCCGCGAGCTTGGCGATGTGCGTCTTCTCACCGAAACCGGCGCCCGGTTCGTTGAACGCGACGTGGCCGCGCTCACCCAGGCCGAGGATCACCAGATCGAGCCCGCCGGCTGCCTGAATGGCAGCGTCGTAATCCGCCGCGTGCTCAGCGTCCGCGTCCGGGTCCGGGGCGTGCACGGCCGCAAATGGCTTTGCCGCAGTGAGGGGCGAAAACGCCGCGCCGACCGCGTGCGCGCCCTTGCCGGCTGCGCCGCAGTATTCACACGCCTGAAAGAGTGTCGCCTTGTCAAAGGCAATGTCGCTGGCAGCGAGCGCACCGAGCACTTCCGCCGGCAGGTCCACCGCCGAAATGGCGATGTTTGCCTCCGGCTTGCGCGCGAGCGCATCCGCGACCTGCGCCGTCAGTTCTTTTATCACATCTGTTTGCGTTCCGATGATCGTTTTCATGTTTTTTGACCTCCTGTACCGTCATCGCGGCCGCGCTCAGAGCGTGACCGTGCCGTCAAATACAAATGCCGCAGGGCCGGTCATATACAGCAGGTTCTGCGCCCGGTCCCATGCAATGTGCAGCGTGCCGCCGCGCAGGATCACGTCTGCCTCGTCGCTGCACTTGCCCAGACGCGCCGTGACAGCCAGCGCCGCCGTGGAACCCGTGCCGCAGGCGAGCGTCTCGCCGCTGCCGCGCTCCCACACGCGCACGCGCAGCGTGTGATCGTCCACAACCTCGACAAACTCGATATTTGCCCGCGCGGGGAACATCTTATGGTTTTCAAACGCGGGGCCGATGCGCGGAAAATCCAGCGCCATGGCATCGTCCACATAAGTGACGCAGTGCGGATTGCCGGTGTTCACGGACGAAACGATCCACGTCTCGCCCAGCACGTCGATCGGCTGCTCGAGGAAGGTCTCCCCCGCCGCCGCGACCGGGATCTTCTCCGGCCGAAACTCCGGGCTGCCCATGCATACGCGCACAGTCTCGACCGCGCCGTCGACCACGTTCAGCCACAGCGTCTTGATGCCGGCGCGCGTCTCGATCGTGAGCTCGGTCTTGTCGGTCAGGCCGCGGTCGTGAACATATTTGCCCACGCAGCGGATGGCGTTGCCGCACATCTCCGAGCGCGAACCGTCGGCATTGTACATCTCCATGCAAAAATCCGCGACCTCCGACGGGCAGATGAGCACCAGACCGTCCCCGCCGATGCCGAAGTGACGGTCGGACAGGCGGATGGCCGCGGCCGACGGATCGGCCACCGTCTCGGTGAAGCAATTGACGTAGATATAGTCATTGCCGCAGCCCTGCATTTTCGTAAACTTCATTTGGGGTACCTCCTACATGGGTATGAACCCGCACGAACTGGAAAAACTAAACCAACCTGGAAAGGTGGTAATCTCATGGCGATCATTCTCATCCGGACGCTGATTATTTTTCTTGCGCTCATCGTGGCCATGCGCCTTATGGGCAAGCGGCAGCTCGGCGAACTCGAACTGTCCGAGCTGGTGGTGGCCGTGCTCATCGCGGACATCGCATCCATCCCGCTGCAAAACCCCTCCCTGCCGCTGAGCTACGGGCTCATTCCGCTGCTGGTGCTGTTTTGCTGCGAGCTGATCTTCTCCGGCCTGACGTACAAGAGTATTCACCTGCGCAAGCTGCTCTACGGCCGGCCGAACTTCATCATCGAGCGCGGCCGCATCGCCCAGCAGGCCATGCACCGCAACCGCTTCACGCTCGACGAGCTGACGCAGGAGCTGCGCAATCAGGGCATTCTCGACATTGCGAGCGTGGAATACGCCGTGCTCGAGACAAACGGCCAGCTCAACATCATCCTCGCCCCGGCGCAGCAGCCGGTCACAGCAGAGCAGATGCACATGCAGACCGAGGACACCGGCTATTTCTCCATCCTCATCAATAACGGGCGCATCCTGCGCGATAATCTCCGGCGCATGGGGCGCGATGAACGCTGGCTGCAAAAGCAGGTACAGCAGCGCGGCGTGCAGTGCATCGAGGACGTCTATCTGCTGATGATGAACGACGCCGGGCAGATCTATTTTGCGGCAAAGGAGCTCGGATGAAAAAGGAACTGTTTGCAGGCGCGCTGCTGCTCGTGCTCATCGGCCTGTGCGCGTGGAACCTCTGGCATCTGACCCGGATGTGCACCCGACTCGACAACGCCGTAGCACAGGCGGAGACAAGCTACGCCGCCGGGGACCCGGCGCGCGCGAGCAAGACGCTGCGCGCGGCGGCCGCGCGCTGGGACGACGCCGAGGACTATGCCCACTGTATGCTCCCGCACGAGAGCACAGACGCAGTGACGGAGGGTTTCCGCCGGGCGATCCGCACGGTGGAGGCCGGGGACGCGTCCGCTGCGGCAGACATCAACCTGCTGCGTGTGCGGATCCAGGGGCTCGCCGACGGGGAGCGCATCACGCTCGGCAACCTGTTTTAGCCGCGGTCGTTGAGCAGCTTCGTCAGCTCCTGCATGAAGGTATCAATGTCCTTGAACTGGCGATAAACCGAGGCAAAGCGCACATAGGCGACCTCATCCACGTCCTTGAGGCGCTTCATGACCATTTCGCCGACCTGCTCGGTCGTGATCTCGCGCTCGAGCGCGCTCTGCAGCTCCTGCTCGATCTCGTCGGCGATTTTCTCAAGCACCGGCAGCGGCACCTTGCGCTTGTCGCAGGCGCGCACCATACCGTTGATGAGCTTGCTCTTGTCAAAGCTCTGGCGGCTGCCGTCACGCTTGATGACAACGAGCGGGAGCGTCTCAATGATCTCATAGGTCGTAAAGCGTTTCTGGCAGGCGAGGCACTCGCGACGGCGGCGGATGGTCGCGCCCTCCTCGGCCGGACGGGAATCAATGACCTTGCTCTCGGCAAAGCCGCAAAACGGGCATTTCATACGTTGGTTCCTCCATATATCTGGTTTCCGGTTACTTTACATAATACCGTACAGTACTATACCACAGCCCCGACACATTTGCACGAAAAATTTCGCCGCATCTGGCGTTTTCTCCCTCAGATACGGCGAATTTTCAGCTATTTGTACAGATTCTGGAACGTCTCGCGCGTCATGAGCGCGTTGAGCACCTCGAGCAGCGCGTTCGTGCTCAGATGCTCGGGCAGGTCGAGCTGCTTGAGCAGCCGCTGCCGGGCGGCCCGACTGTCCGGCCCGCCGGTGAGCCCGGCGGTGTAAAGGTCTGCCTTCGTGATGCGCGCACCCGGTGGCGGTGCGTCCTCGCCCTCGACGGTCGCGCCCGCGCGGCGCAGCGCCTCAAGCAGCACCTCCGGCCGCATGCCCTCCACGCCGAGCTTGCCCTCTTTCGAGGCGATGCGCTTGCGCCGCTCCTTGCCGGCCACGTCCGGGATATACGCGTGCTTGACCTGTGCCGGGTCGATGGCTCCGCGCAGATAGTTGCGGATGACAAAGCCCGCCCCGTCGCTGTCCGTGAGGACGATGATGCCGCGCGTTTCGGCCAGACGGCGCAGCAGTGCCAGCCGCTGGCCGTCATGAAAGATGCCGAAGCCGGACGTCTCCAGAATGGGCGCGTCCACGATCTGCGCGAGCGTGTTTTTATCATACCGGCCCTCGACGATGATGGCCTCGCGGATACGGATCATGCCGCGCCTCCCACGGCGATGCGCAGCAGCAGCTCCTTGAGCAGCTCGGCATCGTCCGCACCGGTGTTTTTCATGGCAAAGTCCGTCTGTGCGCACAGGCGCACCGCCTCCTCGAGCTGGCGGCCGGAGAATTTCCGGGCCGAGCGCAGGAGGTTTTCCGCGATGAAATCATACGGCAGACCGAGCAGCGCGCGCAGGTCGCCCGTACCGAGGCCCGCGCGGCGCGCGAGCCGCGCGGCATACAGCCTGCGCATCTGCTGGCCGATAACGGCGAGCAGGAAAATCGGCGTGTTCGCCTTATCTGCGAGGAGGTCAGCGAGGATGCGCATGGCGCCGTCATAGTCCTGATCGGCCAGCCGGTCGGTCAGCTCATAAGCCACCGCCTCCGGCAGCCGGTGCGCCACGGCCAGAATGTCCGCGCGCGCGACCGTGTCGCCCTGCACATAGGCCGCGATCTTGTCGATCTCCGGGATCATGCTGTTCATAAGGCCGCCGGTGAAGAAAATGAGCTGGCGGGCATCCTCGGGCGAAATATGCTTCTTATGCGCGGCAAAGCGCTTGCCGACCCAGCGCACGAGCGCGCTCTCCCCCTGAGCGGTAAATTGGATCAGTTCGCCCTGCTTTTTGAAGGCCTTCGTCGTCTTCAGGCGGCCGTCCGGTTCAAAGTCCGTATCCATAATGAACACCAGCGTGCAGTAATCCGGCAGATCGCCGATGACCTGGACGAGCGCCTGTGCCTCTTCCTCGCGGCACTTGTTCGTGTCGAAGCCGCGCACCTCGATGAGCGTGCGTTCGGTCAGAAACGGCACCGCATCCACCGCGTCCGCCAGCGCCTGAAAATCGAGCTCGGCCCCGTCAAACCGGTGGTAGCTGAAGTCGTCCTCTCCGCCGGGCAGGCAGAGCTTTTTCAGCTCCAGCAGGTACTGCTCACGCAGATAGTCCTCCCGGCCCCAGAGCAGATACAGCCGCCCCGGCCCCTGCTCGCGCAGGCTGCGCACCTGCGCGCCGTAGTCGAGCACTTCCGTTTTCTTTTTTCCTTTTGCTTTTGCCATAGCGTTTCCTCACGAGAGATGCACCGTGATGTCGCCCATCTGGTCGGTGCGGTAGATCGGTATGTGGTGCGCCTGCAGGCGCTCGAGCGTGTCACTCGTCGGATGGCCGTAGTTGTTGTAGCCGACGGAGATGATCGCATCGTCCGGCGCGATGGCGTCGAGCCATGCATCGCTGGTGGATTTCTTGGAGCCGTGGTGGCCGACGAGCAGCAGCTCAACGCTGGGATAGGCGCAGTCACTGAGGAATTTCACCTCTGCCACGCTGTCCACGTCGCCGGGCACGAGCGTGTCATAGTCGCCGATGGAGGTCAGCACGATCATGCTGCCGTCCTCCTGCCCGGCGCAGGGCTCCGGATACAGATGCACGGAGATGCTGCCGGCCGTGACCGTCCGCTCGGCATCCACACGCACGACGGTCGTATGGTTTTCCGCCGCAAGCGCGAGAATGTCACTCAGCGGGGCCTTCGTCGTGTCTGCCGCGGCCGGGATGACGAGTGTGTGCACCGGGAGCCAATGCATCAGGCGCAGCACGCCGTTGATATGATCGTCATGCGGATGCGTGAGCACGAGCAGGTCGAGACTCCGGTGCCCCTGCGCAAGCAGCTTGCGCGCCGCGAGGTCGCCCGGATCCTCCACGGTGGAGCGGCCGCCGCAGTCCACCACGGCACAGGCCCGTCCGCTGGAAAACACGATGCTCTGCCCCTGACTGACATCGAGCGCCGTCACGGTCGACGTGCGCTGCAGCTGCACGGCGTTGACGGTCAGCACCGCGCACAGCGCCAGCACGCTGCACGCCGCCGGGATCCAGTAGCGTGCCTTGCGCCGGCGGGAGATCAGCCACGCGGCACCGAACATAACATACACCAGCACGAGCCACCAGACGACCATGCGGTTGCCGGTGAACAGCACCGCACCCGGGAGTTTGGAGAGCACTTTTGCCACCGCGAGGATATAGCGCAGCGGCCACGCCGTCACCCATGCAAGCACCGTACCGCCCCACGCCCAGACAAGACCAAGCAGTGCCGCCAGATAGCAGCCGATAAACGCGACCGGCAGCAGCCACAAAATGAGCAGGTTCGTGACCGGCGCGATAAGCGAAATGTTGCCGAAATGCAGCGCCGTGAGCGGCACGGTGAACACCATGGCGCCGACGGAGCTCGCCGTTGTGGCACTGAAAAAGGCACGGACGTTCCGCCGCGGCCACGAGAGCTTCGTGCCGGCGGGCAGCAGGCGCGCATCGAGCGCGCGGTGCAGCGCACCGGAGGCGCAAAACAGGCCTGCCATGGACGCAAATGACAGCTGCAGGCTGATGCTCGCCGCGGCAAACGGATTGGCCCCGAGCAATATGGCCAGCGCAGTCAGCAGCGACGTCGGCGGGTCGTTCTCCCGCCCGAGCAGCGGCGCAAAGAGCACCAGCGCCGTCATGAACGCCGCGCGCAGCACCGACGGGCTGCACCCGGCCATGACGACGAACACGACCATCAGCGGCAGGCCGATGATGGCCGTCGTGCGCCGGTTGCCGGTGAACAGGCGCAAAAAGCCCAGCAGAAACGCCAGATGCAATCCGGAGACTGCGACCGTGTGCATGATGCCGGTCGTACTGAACGGAATATCAAGATCCTGCACGTAGAGCGCGGATTTGTCGCCGAGCATGAGCGCCTGCGCAAACGGCAGCACATCCGCCGGGAAGGCGGCCTGCGCGCTCGCTTTGAGCGACTGGGCGACGGTTTTCGGCCAGTAGAGCCAGCTGCGGCTCCACACGCCGGTGCGCGCGAGTGTTTTGTCCTGTACGCTGCCGATGAGGTAAATGCCCTTGGAAATGTAGGAGTCCGTCTCCTCCCCATAGCGCAGCGTGGACGGGCGGAGCTTCACGTCCGCCGTGATCTCATCGCCGGGGCGCAGATCGGCCGCGCCCGCGTCGGCGGCATAGAGCCGCGCCTTGCAGTTTGGCACGTCCGGGCTTGTGAGCAGAACGGTCAGACCGCAGCTATGCTCATAGGCAGCGGGATACTCCGTCACGCGCGCCGTGACCGTCTGCACATCAGCAGAGACGGTCTGCGCAGGCGTCAGGCGCATGGCCGTAGCAGCAGCATACCACCCGAAGCCGATGGCCGCCGACAGCAGCGCGACCATGACCCGGCGCCGCGTCTGCCCCGGGAGCAGCAGCGTCACGAGCGCGAGCACGACCGCCGCAAGCGCACCGGGCAGCACCCAGCGCACCGGCAGCAGAAAGTGCGCCAGAAAAATCGCAGCCGAAAATCCGCCTGCGCAGTATGCCAGCTTTCGCACGCCGTCTCCCCCTCTTTCTCTGGAGACATTATAAACAAAAACGGCGGCGGGAACAAGGCCCGCCGCCGAATTTTGTTGCTTTACAGCAGCTTCTCACCCATCGGCGCGCCGCCGAGAACGTGGAAGTGCAGGTGATGCACGGTCTGGCCGGCATCGTCGCCGCAGTTGGAGATGACGCGGTAGCCGCCGGTCAGGCCCTCCTGCGCAGCAAGCTTCGCGATGACCTCAAAGCACTTGGCGACCACAGCGGAGTTTTCCGCCGTGATGGCCGCGACCGAGTCAATGTGCTGCTTCGGGATCACGAGAAAATGCACCGGCATCTGGGGATTGATGTCGCGGAACGCATAAACATCGTCATCATTGTACAGGCAGGTGGAAGGGATCTCCCCCGCCGCGATCTTACAAAACAGGCAGTCTTTCATCATGGAAACCTCCTTACAGTCCCAGCTTTTCCGCCACGAAATCGTCTACGATGGCCAGCGCGTCGTCGATCTTCAGCACCTCGCTGCCGCCGCCCATGGCGGAGTCCGGCTTGCCGCCGCCCTTGCCGCCGGTGACCGCCGACACGGCGCGCACAAGATCGCCCGCGCGGATACCCTTGGCCACGGCGTTCTTGCCGCAGACGGCCACGAACGTGACCTTGCTCTCCGTCGCCGTTGCGAGCACCGCGACCGTATCCGGATCCTTATCGCGCAGGAAGTCGCCGAGCTTGCGCAGGTCCCCGGCATCGAGGTCGGTGCGCGTCGTCGTAATGACCTTGATGCCGCCGATGTTCTTCGAGGCATAGAGGAAGCGGTCGACGTCGCTGTGCAGGATCTTTTCTTTCATGCGCTCGACGCTCTGGCGCGCCTCCTTGAGCTCCGCCGTGAAGCCCTTCGCCTTCGCAATGAGGTCGGCGGGCTTGGCATGCAGCACCTCGGCCGCCGCGTACATGCGGCGGTTAACGGCCTCCATCTCGCGCAGATAGGCCTTGCCGGTGATCGCCTCCACGCGGCGCACACCGGACGCGACCGAGCTCTCGCCCGTGATGCGGAACGGGCCGATCTTGGCGGTGTTATCCACATGCGTGCCGCCGCAGAGCTCGATGGACTTGCCGCCCATGTTCACCACGCGCACGACATCGCCGTACTTCTCGCTGAAGAGCGCCGTCGCGCCGCTGGCCTTGGCCTGCTCCATGGACATTTCGGACACGGTGACGTCCATGCCGTCGAGGATCCAGTCGCCGACGATCTCGTTGACCCGCTCCAGCTCCTCGGGCGTGATGGCCGAGAAATGCGTCAGGTCAAAGCGCAGGCGGTCCGGCTCCACGAGCGAGCCCGCCTGATGCACGTGGTCGCCCAGCACCTCGCGCAGCGCGGCCTGCAGCAGATGCGTGGCCGAGTGCGCACGCATGATCGCCTTGCGGCGGTCGGTGTCGATGCGCGCCGTGACGGTCTGCTCGACCTGCAGATGGCCGGAGTGCATCACGCCGTGGTGCAGGAACTTGCCGGCCTTGTCCTTCTGGACGTCCGTCACCTGGAAGAGCGCGCCGTCCGTCTCAATGACGCCGTGGTCGGCCACCTGGCCGCCCATCTCGGCATAAAACGGCGTGCAGTCGAGCACGAGCACGCCCTGCTTGCCCTCGTCGATCTCCGAGCAGACCTCCCCCTCGCAGACGATGGCCAGGATCGTGCCCTGATCGGCCGTGTGGTCATAGCCGGTGAACTGCGTCGGCGTCGGGTCGAGGCCGAGGTCCACGCCGGCCCACGCCAGGTCGCCGAGCGCCTCGCGCGCCTTTCTCGCGCGCACGCGCTGCTGCTCCATGAGATCCTGGAACGCGTCCTCATCCACGGTCATGTCCTGCTCCTGCACCATCTCGCGGGTCAGGTCGATCGGGAAGCCGTAGGTATCATAGAGCTTGAATGCATCCGCGCCGGAGAACACGCGCTCGCCCTTGGCCTGATGCTCGGCGAGCAGGTCGGAAAAGATGTGCATGCCGGCGTCGATGGTCTTGGCGAAGTTCTCCTCCTCGTTGCGGATGACGCGGGTGATATACGCCTGCTTCTCGCGCAGCTCAGGGTACTGGCACTCGTTTTCGTGCACGACCATGTCCACGACCTGATACAGGAACGGCTCGTTGACGCCGAGGAGTTTGCCGTGGCGTGCCGCGCGGCGCAGCAGACGGCGCAGCACGTAGCCGCGGCCCTCGTTCGACGGCAGGATGCCGTCCGAGATCATCATGACGGAGGCGCGGATATGGTCGGTGATGACACGCAGGGACACATCGGTCTTGTGGCTGTCGCCATAGTGCGCACCGGTGATCTCGCTGACCTTGTGGGTGATGTTCATGACGGTGTCGACGTCGAAGAGCGAGTCCACGCCCTGGCAGACAACGGCCAGACGCTCAAGGCCCATGCCGGTGTCGATGTTTTTCTGAATGAGGTCGGAATAGTTGCCGTTGCCGTCGTTGTCAAACTGGGAAAAGACGTTGTTCCAGACCTCCATATAGCGGTCGCAGTCGCAGCCGGGCGCGCAGTCCGGCTTGCCGCAGCCGTATTCCTCGCCGCGGTCAAAATAGATCTCCGAGCAGGGGCCGCACGGGCCGGAGCCATGCTCCCAGAAGTTGTCGTCCTTGCCGAGGCGGGTGATACGGCTCTCGGGGATACCGATCTCGTCGCGCCAGATGTTGAACGCCTCGTCGTCCTTTTCATACACAGACGGGTACAGCCGCTCGGGGTCGAGGCCGACCCAGTCCGGGCTCGTCAGAAACTCCCACGACCAGGCGATGGCTTCATGCTTGAAGTAGTCGCCGAAGGAGAAGTTGCCGAGCATTTCAAAATACGTGCCGTGGCGCGCGGTCTTGCCGATGTTTTCAATGTCGCCGGTGCGGATGCACTTCTGGCAGGTGCAGACACGGTGGCGCGGCGGCTCCTTGTCGCCCTTGAAATAGGGCTTCATCGGCGCCATGCCGGAGTTGATGAGCAGCAGGCTCGCATCATCCTGCGGGATGAGCGAGAAGCTCGGCAGGCGCAGGTGCCCCTTCGTCTCGAAAAAGCGCAGGAACATCTCGCGCAGTTCATTCAGACCATATGGTTTCATAATCATCTATCCTCCAATTCAAATTCTCTTGCTTCACTCTTTTTGCAGCCGCTCGGAAAGGCTGGGCGCGTCCGCGCGATAAAACTCCAGCTTACCGCAGCGCCTGCAGGCATAAATATCGACCTCCAGCGCACCGGAAAAGAGGTTGGACAGGTGGCCGGTAAAAAAGCCGTATTGCCCGAGCTGCAGGGATTCCTGCCCCAGATGCTCCATCTCACTGTGACAACGCAGACAGTCCATAGCATGTCTCCTTTCAAAAAAAAGATGCCTCCGCCCCATATACAGGGGCGAAGGCATTCGAGCATTCACGGTACCACCCTGATTGCCGCTCACGCGGCGTCTCAAGTCGTCCTTAACGCGGACAGACGTCCCGGTCGTCCCGGGCCGCTCCGGAGCGGCCGCCATGCTGCCGGCCGAAGGGCTTCCACCGTCCCCTTCTCTCTGCTGACCGGGTGCTGCACAGCTTTTCTCCATCAAGGCGTTATGTTCTGGATTTTTCTATTTTACCACATTCGAGCCGAATGTCAACCGTTTCAGCGGGTAATTTCCGCCGCACGAGCGACAGCGGCGCGGCCTTGCACGGCAGCGGCATGGTAAAGCGCTGCATCGGGTGCGGCACGCTCTCGAGCGGGAGCCCGTCTGCGTCGCGCAGGTCCTGCGTCGTGAAGGTCACGGGTGCCGCGGTGTTCGTGACAAGCTCAAGCGTGTCGCCGACGGCGAACTTGTTGCGCTGCGTCAGCACGGCGCGCCCGTCGGGCGCAGTGCCCTCCACGACGGCGCAGACCTCCGCCCCGGCAAAGTAGGCGGAGTTTGCCGTATACTGCCCCGGCTGACCGAAATAGAACCCGGTGCTGTACGGCCGGTGGCTGATCTGCAGCACCTCGCGCTGCCAGACCGGGTCGAGCGGCCGGCCGGCAATGGCATCATCGAGCGCGTGGCGGTAGGCGTTCGTGACCGCGCCGACGTAATAGGCACTCTTGGTGCGCCCCTCGATCTTCAGGCTCGTGATACCGGCCGCCAGCAGCTCCGGCAAGTGGTCGATCATGCACATGTCGCGGGAGTTGAAGATGTACGTCCCGCGTTCGTCCTCCGTAATGTCAAACACCTGGCCGGGGCGCTTGGACTCCGTGAGTCCGTACTTCCAGCGGCAAGGCTGGGCGCAGCGGCCGCGGTTGGCATCGCGCCCGGTGAGGTAGTTCGACAGCAGGCAGCGGCCGGAAAACGACACGCACATCGCCCCGTGCACGAACGCCTCGAGCTCCAGCTCGGGCGGCGTGTGGGCGCGGATGGCGGCGATCTCGGCAAGTGACAGCTCGCGCGCGAGCACAACCCGCTGCGCGCCGAGATCATGCAGCGCCGCGGCAGCCGCCGAATTGACCACGCCGAACTGCGTGCTGACGTGCAGCGCGGCGTGCGGCGCATAGCGCTTGGCGAGCGTGATGACGCCGAGATCGGCCGCGATGATCGCATCCACCCCCGCATCATCGAGCAGCTCCAGATACGCCGGCAGCTGCGCCATTTCATCGTCACGCGGCAGCGTATTGCACGTCACGTGTACGGCGGCGCCCTGCGCGTGCGCAAGCTGCACGGCCGCGTGGATGCCGTCCGGTGTGAAATTTTCGGCTCCGGCGCGCATGCCGAACTGCGCCCCGGCCAGATACACTGCGTCTGCACCGAAATGGAGCGCCATTTGCAGGCGCTCCAGATCTCCGGCAGGGCATAACAATTCCGGTTTGTTCATGTCGAATCCCCGCTTATTGTGAATAACTCTGTTTGGCCACGAACGCCTGGAACTCGCCATAGCTCGTGAAGAACTTGTGCGTGCCGGACTCGGCGTCGAGCGCGTAGTACAGCGCCTGCGTGCTCGCCGGCGAGAGCGTCGCCTTGAGGGACGCAAGACCGGGGTTGGCGATCGGCGTGGGCGGCAGGCCCTTGTTCTGATAGGTGTTGTACGGGCTGTCGATCTTCGTGTCCTCCACGGTGAGCACATCCTTGTGCTCCGGCAGGACGTACATGATCGTCGAGTCGATCTGCAGCGGCATGCCCGCTTCGATGCGGTTGTAGATGACGGCGGCGATCATAGCGCGCTCATCGTCGTTGGCCGCTTCCTTCTCGATCATGGATGCGACCGTGACGACCTCCTGCATGGTCATGCCGCGCTCGTCCGCCTTTTCGAGCATCTCGGCCGTGATGCGGTCGTGGAAGTTTTCGAGGAATTTGTTGATGGCGCTCGAGGCCTGCATGCCCTGATAGAACTCATACGTGTCCGGGAACAGGAAGCCCTCGAGGCGCTTGGCGTCGCCCTGCATGCTCTGGTCGATGAACGAGTAGTTGTAGGAGTAATTGGCCGCCGCGTCCATGAGGTCGTCATACGAGCAGACGTTTTCATCCTCGAGCTTGTGGAAGATCTGCTCCATCGTATAGCCCTCGGGGATGGTGACCTTGGTCGTGACCATGGCGCCGGAGCCGACCTGCATTTTCTTGACGAGGGCGCGGTAATCGTAGTTCGTGCTCAGCTCGTACGTGCCGGGGTCGATCTTCGTTTTCGCGTGTGAGACGCTGCAGTATAGCTCGAAGAGGCCCTTGTACTTGATGATGCCGGCATCCTTGAGCTGCTTTGCCACGTAGCCCACGCTCACCTGATGACCGGCGCGCTCCTTGGCGTTGCCGTCAGCGTCCGTGTACGAAATGGTGACGTCCTTGAACTCGGCCTTGTCGAGCGTGACCGTCGCCGTGACCGGCTCCTTATTGAGCGCGAGCACGTCCGACGCCGCCATCCAGCCGACGCAGGCGAGAATGATGCTGATGCTGACGACGAAGGCAAAATAGATCAGGCCGCCGAGGCAGCCGCTGCGTCCGGCACGGCGCGGCGCTTCCGGCTGGGCCGGGCGCGCGGGGCGCACGGCGGGTTCTGCCTGTACCTCCGTCTCCGGCACGGGGCGCGAGACCGGCTGCGGACGCGCGGTGTGCGTCTGCTCCGGACGCGGGCGGACCGGCCGCTGCGGCTGCTGCGCGTGCGAATCCCGCGTCTGCCCCGGGCGGGGCTGGGCATGCTGCTGTGCAGGCCGGGGATGGACGGGGTGCTGCTGGCCCTCCGGCTGCACGGCGTGCGGGCGTGCCGGATGCGGCTGGGCCGGGCGCGCGGGGCGCTGCTGCCCCTCCGGCTGCGCCGAGTGCGGCTGTGCCTGGCGCACGGGACGCTGCTGCCCCTCCGGCTGCACCGGACGCGGCTGGGCCGGGCGCACGGGATGCTGCTGCCCCTCCGGCTGCACCGGACGCGGCTGGGCCGGGCGCACGGAGCGCTGCCCCTCCGGCTGCGCCGGACGCGGCTGGGCCGGGCGCGCGGAGCGCTGCCCCTCCGGCTGCGCCGGACGGCGGCGGGCAGGCTGTGCGGCTGCCGGACGCTGCGGGCGGGACGAATCCCGCTCGTCGCGGAACAGCTCATCAAAGTTCTTAAAGTGATCAGACATGGTTCGGTCTCCCTGTCAACATGGAATTCGTCCCTGCCGCCCACACGGCGGAGGAACCCCCATGCCCCGAGGGGCATAAGATAAGGCGACGGACGGAAACGGCGCCGTTTCTCCGGTCACGCCGGAAAACATCGCGCCAGATCCATGCACCGCGCGGGGTCTGGCCACGCAAAAATCAGTTGCGCGGAGAAAGGGTTTTGGTTATGTGCTGCGGAAATAATAATAGCTGTCTCTGGATCATCCTCATTCTGATCCTGCTCTTCTGCTGCGGCGGCTGGGGCAACTGCGGCTGCGACAACAACAATAATAACGGCTGCGGCTGCGGCTGCTAACGGCTTGACACCGATCGGGGCTCCTCCGGGAGCCCCGGTTTTTCCTGTGGGTACAAAACGCCGTCCTCGGTTATGACGGCGGAAACCGGCACATCGTTCCACTCAGCCGGCAGCGCATCGAGCAAAAACGCCGCGCGGATCAGCCCCACGGTGCAGCAGTCCACACGCGCCAGAAAGCGGTCATAGTACCCGCCGCCGCGGCCGAGGCGCCGCCCCGTACGGTCATACGCCAGCGCCGGGATGAGCATCAGATCACAGGGCTGCGGCAGCAGGATCTGCGCGCCGCGCGGCGGTTCCGGGATGCCGAAACGTCCGGGCACGAGCGCACCGTCATAACGCGCAAACTGCATCTTTCCATCCGGCTGCGTGACCGGGAGCGCGACCGTCTTGCCGCGGCGCCGCGCCTGTGCGAGGATGGCATGCGTGTCCACCTCAGGCACAACGCTGCAGTAGGCAAAAATCCGCTCCGCCGCCTGAAACGCCGGCAGCGAGAGCACCAGCTGCGTGATGCGCACATCGCACGCGGCGTTCTCCGCCGGGTCGCTCTGCGAAAGCCGGGCGCGCAGCTGCGCGCGCAGGGCGGCCTTTTCCCCGGAAATGCTCACAGCGCGCTGCGGATGATGGAGAAGATCTCCTCGTGCTTTTCTTCCAGCTCGCGCTCGGCGCCGTCTTTCATGAACGGCACGACCGTCCAGCCATAGTGCGCGGCGGCAAGGCGGCCGATGCACAGGCAGTTTTCCAGATAGGCCGCGTCCTGCTCGTGGATATCGGCCTTGGTGTTGTGCTTTTCCTGCCGGTGCTGCATCCGCTTGAGCGAGGTCGGCAGGTCGACATCCAGATAGAGCACCAGATCCGGGCGCGGCAGGCCCATCTTGCCATACTCCAGATCGTACAGCCAGTCAAAAAAGGCCGGCAGCTCCGCCTCCGGGAGCTTGGAGCCCTGATGGATGGCGTTCGAGGTCGTGTAGCGGTCCGAAAGGATCAGGCCGCCGTTTTCGTAGATCTCGCCCCAGTCGGTGCGGTAAGACGCATAGCGGTCGACCGCGAAGAACGTGGACGCGGCATACGCGTTGACATCCGACGGGTGCGCGCCGAACGCACCGTTGAGATACATGCGGATGAGCGCCGACGACTCCTGGTCGTAGCGCGGAAAGACGATGTGGTGATAGGCCATGCCCATCTCGTCAAAACGAGCGCACAGGCGGCGGTACTGCGCGGATTTTCCGCTGCCGTCAATGCCCTCCAGTACAATCAGTTTACCCTTCGCCATGGTGTTTCTTCCCCCGGAGTTTGCAGCCGATGGCCGCAAACAGGAATTTCGGCAGCTTCATCATGCGGCCGATGCGCTTCGGCTCCTTCAGGAGCCGGTAAAACCACTCGAGCCCGAGCTTCTGGAAAAACTTCGGCGCGCGCTTGACATTGCCGGCGAACACGTCCAGACTGCCGCCGAGGCCGGCCATGAGGCCGACGCGCAGGCGCGGCGCGTTGCGCTGCATCCAGAGCTCCTGCTTCGGCGCGCCGAGGCACACGAGCAGCAGGTCCGGCTGCGCGGCGTTGATCTTTTCCACCACGGGGTCGTCGTCCTGAAAATAGCCGTCGTTCGTCCCGGCGATGACGAGGCCGGGAAAACGCTCACGCATTTTCTCCGCCGCCGCGTCCGCGACGCCAGGCTTGGCCCCCAGCAGGAACACGCTTTTGCCCTCCTGCCCCATCTGCGCCATCAGCGCCGAGGCAAAGTCGATGCCCGGCAGCTTCGCGCGCAGCGGCGTGCCGAGAATTTTTGCGCCGTAGATCACGCCGATGCCGTCCGGCAGGACGAGGTCCGCCCCCTGCACGGCCTGCATGGCCGCGGGATCGTCGCGGCAGAGCATCACGATCTCCGGATTCGGCGTGACGACATAGGCCGCACGCCGCTCCGCCATCAGGTCACGCGCACGCGCGACCGCTTCGTCCATCGTCAGGCTGTCAAACCCGACGCCCATTACGTCAATTCGCATGAAAACCTGTTTCCTCCGTTATACCTGAGCAAAGACTTCGCCGATCTTCTCATGGATGATGAGATTCGCCTGATCGTCATACGGCGTGGCGCTGCGGTTGATGAGCACCAGCTTATTGCCCCGGTAGTAATTCAAAAGTCCGGCTGCGGGGTACACGGCCAGCGACGTGCCGCCGACGATGAGGACCTCCGCCTCGCGGATATAATGGACCGCCTTGGACACGACATCGTCGTCCAGGCACTCCTCATAAAACACGATGTCCGGCCGGATGATGCCGCCGCAGTCGCAGTGCGGCACGCCGGTGCCGTGGTTGACGCGCTCCGCCGGGTACGGCCGGCCGCAGCGCATGCAGTAGCAGCGGTGGATGCTGCCGTGCAGCTCGAGCACGTTCTTGCTCCCGGCCGCCTGATGCAGGCCGTCGATATTCTGCGTGATGACCGCCTGGAGCTTGCCCTCACGCTCCAGCTCCGCCAGACGCAGGTGGGCGCGGTTGGGCTTGGCCCCGTCGACAACAAGCTTGTCCCGGTGGAATTTGTAGTACGCCTCCGGGTGCGCCATGAAGAAGGAATGGCTCAGGATGGTCTCGGGCGGATAATCATACTTCTGGTTATACAGGCCGTCCACGCTGCGAAAATCCGGGATGCCGCTCTCGGTCGAGACGCCGGCGCCGCCGAAAAACACGATGCGGTCGCTGCCGTCGATCCACTGTTTCAGCTGCTGAATGTTGTCCATGGACACTGCCTCCTGTTACACTACCCCGCAAATGGGATTATTTCTTATCATACAACGCTTCGCGCGCCCGGTCAACTTTGCGCGAGCAGAAAGCGCTCAATGGCCTCGGCCACACCGTCATGGTCGCAGTCGGGCATGACGTACTGCGCCGCCGCCTTCACGTCCGCAATGGCGTTGCCCATTGCGAGCGGCAGACCGGCGTCGCGCAGGAGCGGGCGGTCGTTTTCCGAGTCGCCGATGGCGATCGCAGCGCTGATGGGAATATTCAGGCAGCGGCACAGCGCCTGCAGGCCGCTCCCCTTATCGACGCCGACGGCGTTGATCTCCACGCCCGCGCTCTCGCACGGAACGACCCAGGCGCGCACATCCTGCACGCGCGCGAGGTACTTGGCGCGCTCGGCAGAATCGACAAAGTAAAAGTCCAGCTTCTCCACCGGATAGGGCGTGGCGAGAAAGCGCTGCTCCATGTCCGGAACGGCCGTGCAGTGGCTCTTAAAATTCTCCACATAGGCGTCCATGCCGAAGTGCTGCGGGTCATCGAGCAGCTCCGGACGGTAGAGCGCCTCACCGTTGGAGAAAATGATCGGGAATCCGTCAAGTCCCTCGAACGCACGGACAAGCTCCGCCGCCGCGTCATCCGGGAGGTTCTGCGCCGAAATGATCCGATCCTGCGCGCAGTCGGCCACGGCAGCACCGCTGGACGTGATGGCATAGCGCATGGCCGGAAACTGCGCCATATACGGCACGATCTGCCGGTAGCCGCGCCCGGTCGTCATGACGACGTGGTACCCGCGCGCGAGCGCCGCGGTGACGGCGGCCTCCGTGCACGGTGTGATCTCTTTTTTGGAATTGAGCAATGTGCCGTCCATATCGACGGCGATGAGCTGATACGCCATGAGAAGTTCCTTTCTGCACAGTTTTACAGGGTATATTGTACCCGTTTCGCCCCGCCCTGTCAACCGGACGGTGGGACTTGAACCCGCACGCCAAAGCCGCTATAATGACGGCAGACCGATTTTTAAGGAGTTGACACCATGTTTGTTGACCAAACATTATATCACGGCCGCCCGGCAAGCGGGCAGCGGCTGGACAAGGAGCTGCGCTGCTACGACCTGCTCGACCGGCTCGGGCTCGCCTACGACCGGGCCGATCACGACGCCGCCGACACGATCGAGGCCTGTGCCGCCGTGGAGGACGTGCTGGGGGCCGGGATCTGCAAGAATCTCTTTCTCACGAACCGGCAGCAGACGGCATTTTACCTGCTGCTGATGCCGGGGCACAAGCCGTTTCGCACGAAGGATCTCTCGCACCAGATCGGCAGCGCGCGGCTGTCGTTCGCATCGCCGGAGCATATGCGCGAGCTGCTGGACATCACGCCCGGCTCCGTGAGCGTGCTGGGGCTGATGAACGATCATGACCATCGCGTGCGTCTGCTCATCGACCGCGACCTGCTGGACGATACGTACCTCTGCTGCCACCCGTGCATCAACACCTCCACGCTTAAGCTGCGCATGGCGGACGCCATTGATGTGCTGCTCCCGGCGCTGGCGCACGCGCCGACGTATGTGGACCTGCCAGTGTACGAGCAGCAGGGCTGAAAAAGCAAAGAAAAATCCTGCATCCTCGGATGCAGGATTTTTTGTTTGCATTAGTAGTAACGCTTATTCTTGTTCTTGCGTGCAGCCTCCGACTTTTTGCGGCGACGAACGCTGGGGCTCTGGTAGTACTCCTTGCGGCGCAGATCAGACATGACGCCGGCCTTGGCACAGCTGCGCTTAAATCTCTTGAGCGCGTTGTCCAGAGACTCATTCTCCTTGACGTAGATTTCAGACATTTTATTCCCTCCCTCCAAATACGCCTTGCGGCGCTTCAAGGGCCATCATGCATGGCTTTAGCGTTAATATTATAATTGCAATGATCGCAGATGTCAAGATGAAGTTAGGCCTTCGGCTTCAAAATCAGGTTGACAAGCTTGTTCGGGACGTGGATGACCTTCACGATCTGCATGCCCTCCATCTGACGCTGGACCTTATCGAGCTGCAGCGCCGCGTCGACAACAGTCTGCTGGTCGCTGTCCTTGGCCACAGTGACGGTGCCCTTGAGCTTGCCGAGCACCTGCACGGCCATGGTGACGGTCGTGTCGACCGTTTTGGCCTCGTCATACGTCGGCCAGTCGCACTGGCAGCACATCTTGCCGTACTTGGCGGCGAAGCCGAGCCGTTCCCAGAGCTCCTCGACGATGTGCGGTGCAAACGGGCTGAGCAGGAGCAGCAGCTGCTCCATATCGCCCTTCGTGCAGCCGTTGGTGGCAAACTCGTTGGCCATGGTCATCATGGACGCGATGGCGGTGTTCATCTTCAGCTCGTCGATGTCCTCCGTGACCTTCTTGATGGTCTTGTGGATGATCGCCTCGTTCTTGTCCGAAACGGCCGGGTCGTCCGTGCAGCTCTCGGCCAGGTTCCAGACGCGGTCGAGGAAGCGCTTCGATCCCTTGACGGCCTCGTTGGACCAGGTGACAGCCTTCTCAAAGTCGCCGATGAACATGATGTGCAGACGCATGGTGTCCGCGCCGTACTGATCGACGATATCGTTGGGGTTGACGACGTTGCCGCGGGACTTGGACATCTTCTCGCCGCCCTCGCCGAGGATCATGCCGTGGCTCGTGCGCTTCTGATACGGCTCCTTGGTCGGCACGACGCCGATGTCATACAGAAACTTGTGCCAGAAACGGCTGTAGAGCAGATGGAGCGTGGTGTGCTCCATGCCGCCGTTGTACCAGTCGACCGGGCTCCAGTAGTCCAGCGCCTCCTTGGAAGCGAGCGCTTTGTCATTGTGCGGGTCCATGTAGCGCAGGAAATACCAGCTCGAGCCGGCCCACTGCGGCATGGTATCGGTCTCGCGCTTGGCAGGGCCACCGCACTGCGGGCAGGTGGTGTTGACCCAGTCGGTCATCTTACTCAGCGGGCTCTCGCCGTCGTCGGTGGGCTCATAGCTGTCCACCTGCGGGAGCACGAGCGGGAGCTGATCCTCCGGGATCGGCACCCAGCCGCACTTCGGGCAGTTGACGAGCGGGATCGGCTCGCCCCAGTAACGCTGGCGGCTGAAGACCCAGTCACGCAGCTTATAGTTGACCTTTTCCTTGCCGATGCCCTGCTCCACGACATACTTCTTCATGGCAGGGATGGCCTCTTTCACGGTCATGCCGTTGAGGAAGCCGGAGTTGACCATGATGGCGCTGTCGTCCTTGGCGACGAAGGCTTCCTTCGTCACGTCGCCGCCGGCGACGACCTCGACGATCGGCAGGCCGAACTTCGTAGCGAACTCCCAGTCGCGCTGGTCGTGGCCCGGAACGCCCATGACGATGCCGGTGCCATAGCCCATGAGAACGTAATCCGAGACGAACATGGGCAGCGCCTTGTGCGTCACGGGGTTCATGACCTCGATGCCCTCAAGACGGACACCGGTCTTTTCCTTGTTGAGCTCGCCGCGCTCAAAATCGGACTTGTGCGCAGCCTCTTCCTGATAGGCGGCCACGGCGTCCCAGTTGGCGATGTGCGGCTGCCACTGCTTGAGCAGCGGGTGCTCCGGCGAGATGACCATGTACGTCGTGCCGAAGAGCGTATCGGCGCGGGTGGTGTAGACGGTGATGTCGTCGCCGACGTTGGTCTTGAACGTGATCTCCGCGCCGGTGGAGCGGCCGATCCAGTTGCGCTGCTGGGTCTTGACGCGCTCGATGTAATCCACATCGTCCAGATCGTCGATCAGGCGCTGGGCATACTTCGTGATGGCGAGCATCCACTGGCTCTTCTCCTTGCGCACGACCTCGCTGCCGCAGCGCTCGCAGACGCCATTGACGACCTCTTCGTTGGCGAGCACGCACTTGCAGCTCGTGCACCAGTTGACAGGCATGGTGGTCTTATAGGCCAGGCCGTGCTTATACATCTGCAGGAAGATCCACTGCGTCCACTTGTAATAAGACGGGTCGGTCGTATCGACCGCGCGGTCCCAGTCAAAGCTGTAGCCGAGCATCTTGAGCTGACTGGTGAAGTTGGCAATGTTGTTTTTCGTCACGACAGCCGGGTGGATATGGTTCTTGATGGCATAGTTCTCGGTCGGCAGGCCGAAGGCGTCAAAGCCGATCGGGAACAGAACGTTGTAGCCCTGCATCCGGCGCTTGCGGCAGATGATGTCCATTGCCGTGAACGGGCGCGGGTGTCCGACATGCAGACCCTGGCCGGAGGGATACGGAAACTCGATCAGACCATAAAACTTCGGCCGCGGGTCGCCGGTGATGGCTGCGAAAGGCTTTTCTTCCTCCCAGCGCGCCTGCCATTTTTTCTCAATCGCCTGGAAATCGTACTTCATAACATTCACTTCTCTCTGAAAAATCAAAAAATCATAAGTAGGTCACGGGGCGGCGCGATGGTCCGCCCCGGTTGGTTCCTGCTGGTGCTTTAAGCGCGCATGTCGGAGATGTCCACGACTTCCGCGTCGCTCCAGAGCCGCTCCAGATCATAAAACTTGCGGGCCTCGTCCTGGAACACGTGCACGATCACACAGCCGTAGTCGAGCAGGACCCAGCTGCCGCTGCGGTGGCCCTCCCGGCGCAGGACAGGTTCGCCCACGTCGTCCGCCGCCGCTTCCACAGCGTCGGTCAGAGTCTTGACGTGCGTCGAGGAGCTGGCCGTGCAGATGACAAAATAGTCCGCCAGCGTCGTCAGTTCCCGGGTCTTGAGCAGCTGAATGTTCTCGCCCTTTTTTGCGTCCAGCGCCTTGACGATGACCGCGGCGAGCTCGTTAGCAGGCATCATAATGCTACATCCTTCCTTTTCGTTACCATTTGTTTGGGCCCTGGACGGTGCCGGACGTGGCCACGACCTGCCCATTGGATTCATAGAGAATGTCCACATTCGCGGACGTGATCTCTGTCGTATAGGGGTTGAGCCAGGTGTTGAGATAATCCAGCCACTCATCCACGTGGATGAACACATAGGACATACCGTTTTTGGTGCCGTTGTAGTTGGCCGGGATCGTCTCAAACGAGATGGCGCTTTCATCGAGTTTCAAAAACTCCTTGACGTAGAACATCACGTTGCCTGCCGACAGGTTTGTGGTGACGTCCTTTTCATAGATGTCAATGAGTTTGTTGAGATTTGGGATGTTGTGCAGCTTCAAAAACTGGCTCGTCATGGCCTTAAGCAACTGGTGCTGCACGTCGATACGGCCGATATCGCCGTTGGCATACGTGTTGCGGAAGCGGAACACACCCATGGTCTGATAGCCGTTGAGGTGCTGATAGCCCTTCTGGACATGGATGCTCAGATTCTGACCGGGGTCGTCATAGTCCATATCGACCGGAACGTCGAAGTCGATGCCGCCCATGGCGTCAATGAGTTCGACGAACACCTCCACGTCAAAGAGCGCATAACTGTCGACCCGGTAGCCGAGGATCTGCTCCGCGCCGCCGATGAGCGCCTCCACGCCGTCCTTGCCGTTGTTCTCGGCCGCGGCGTAGTACTGGTTCATCTTCTTGGGTTTATAGGACACGTTCACGGCCGTGTCGCGCGGGATGCTGACAAATTTCAGCGACTTGTTCTCCGTGTCGAGCATGCCGACGAGCACCGTATCCGTCAGACCGGCCGCGCGGTCCTTGCCGGCGATGAGGAACGTATAGCACCCCTTCTTGCGGCCGTCGGCGCTGACGTTCACACCGTCGTCTGGATTGCCGTCGCTCAGACTCGGCGGGCTGACCCAGTGATTCATCAAAATCGCAAACTCGCCGATGAGCAGCGCCAGCACCACGACCACAATGACCGTGATGCGCACTTTCTTCTTTTTCTTCCGCTTTGCCTGCGACTGCTGCGCCTGCACGCGGTGATTCACCGCCGCGGACGTCTCGGAAAACGGGTCGTCCTGAAAGCCGCTGCCGTCGTCGTAGCCGTCATCATAGCCGCCGTCGTAACGGTCGTAACCCTGATCGTCATATCCGCCGTAATCGCCCGGATAGCGATCGTCACTCTGTCGTCTTTTCATATTCTTTTTCCCTGCCCTGATACCAGTTTAATGCCTGCACCGTGTTCTCGTGCGGCGTGATACCGCCGGCCTCCAGATCCTCGAGGCTCATTTTCAGCCCGAGCACCATGGCCGCGTCGAGATCGGTGTAAGCGAGCCGCCGCAGCTCGTCCACGCCGTCAAAATCCCGCGACGGCTCGATATAGTCGGCCATGTACAGGACCTTTTCGAGCGTAGTCATATCGGGTTTGCCGGTCGTGTGCCAGCGAATGGCGTTTTCTATCTCAAGCGGTACGCCGAAACGGTCCTTCGCCACGGCAGCGCCGGTTTTGGCGTGCAGGAGCTTGGTGTTGGCCGTTTCGACCGTATCGTTCATGATACCATATTTTTCAGACAATAGCAATTGGTCAGATAGCTCTAATTTTTTCGTGCAATCGTGCAAAATTCCGGCCTCTGCAGCAGCATCGGGGTCGCAGCCCCAGCGCTCGGCGAGACGGCGCGCCTCGTGCTCGCAGCCCCAGACGTGGGAGATACGCCGCGGCTTGAGCATGGGGTAAGCCTGCTCGCGCAGCCAGTTAAGATCGGGCTTCGCGCCGTAGAGCCGCTGCTGAATGATGTGCGCATACACATTCGGCGCAAGGTACTCGCTGCCCCGCCGCTGCGGCAGCAGCGCGCGCACGGCCGTGCTCGTAACCGGAATCGGCTCGGCCGGCAGGGCGATGACGCGGGCGGGATACGTCTCGCGCAGGTAGGCGCTGAAGCGCTCCACCTCATCATGCTCATCGCCCGTGCGGGCGAGTGCGACGAGCGTCACCTGCCCGAGCAGATACCGGAAATCGTGCCACTCCTCGAACGTCGTGAGCATATCCGTGCCGATGACGAGGTACAGCTCCGCATCCGGATTGCACGCGCGCAGCTCGCGCACGGTGTCGGCCGTATAGCTTTTGCCGGAGCGGTGCAGCTCCATGTCGGAGACCTCCACGCCCGGCTCGGAGGAAAAGGCCAGCATCGTCATGAGCAGGCGCTCCCCCGGCTCAGGACTGCCCGCCGTGAGCTCCTTGTGCGGCGGGATGCGGTCCGGGATGACAAGCGTCAGATCCGGCCGGATCGCCGCGCGCACCGCGCGCAGCGCAGCCGTATGTCCCAGATGCGGCGGGTTGAAGCTGCCGCCATAGATGCAGATCTTCATTTCTTTGCCTTTTTCACGAGCTCGATCTTCGGCTTCTGCTCGTTGCGCTTATAGAGCACGAACTTCGAGCCGATGACCTGCACGGGTTCGGCGCGGCAGGTCTCGGCAAGCGCGTCGCACGCCTCGCGCGCCGTCAGGAGCGAGTTTTCGAGCACGCGGCCCTTGACGAGCTCGCGCGCCTTGAGCGCGTCGCTCATCTGGGTGATGATGTTGTCCGTAATGCCGCCCTTGCCGATGTGGACGATGGTGTCCTCCGTCGCGGCGAGGCCGCGCAGCTGGGCGCGCTGTTTACTTGTCAGCATAGTAGTTCCTCAATTCTTCTTTCAGGATTTTGAGTGCATTTCCGCGGTGGGAAATGGCGTTTTTCTCTTCCGGACGCAGCTCCGCCATGGAGCAGGCATAGCCGTCCGGCCGGAACACGGGGTCATAGCCGAAACCGTTTTCCCCGCGCGGCGCAAACAGGATGCTGCCCTCGCAGGTGCCGCGGGCGCGCAGGACATCCCCGTTCGGGAACGTGCAGCAGATGCACGACACGAACCGGGCCGTGCGGTCGGTGCGGTCGCCGAGGTTATGGAGCAGGAGCGTATAGCGCGCGGCGTCCGAGTCCTCATGCCGGCCGGTATAGCGCGCCGAGTGCACGCCGGGCGCGCCGCCGAGCGCGTCGACCATGAGACCGGAATCGTCCGCGACGGCGGGCTGCCCCGTCGCGCGGGTGACGGCAATGGCCTTCAGATAAGCGTTTTCCTCGAAGGTCTCCCCCGTCTCGTCCACCTCGAAATGGCAGCCGGCCGCGCTCTGCGGGATGATCTCGATGCCCATATCCGCAAAGATGGCGCGAAACTCCTCGAGCTTATGTGCGTTGTTGCTTGCAAGGATCATGACAGCAGCGCCTCCACAAATTCCGCGGGCTTGAACTCCAGCAGGTCGTCGATCTGCTCGCCGACGCCGACGTATTTCACCGGCAGCTGCAAATCGTTTGCGATGGCAAAGACGATGCCGCCCTTGGCCGTGCCGTCGAGCTTCGTGAGCACGATACCGGTGAGGTCCGCCGTGTCGAGAAACTGCTTGGCCTGGATGAGACCGTTCTGGCCGGTCGTGGCATCAAGCACCATGAGCGTTTCAATGTCGGCCTCCGGCAGCTCGCGGCGGATGACGCGGGTGATCTTGTTGAGCTCGTTCATGAGGTTTGCCTTGTTGTGCAGGCGGCCGGCGGTGTCGATAATGACAACGTCCGTGCCGCGGGCCTTCGCCGCCTGAATGGAATCGAACACCACGGCGGCAGGGTCGGAGCCCTCCTCGTGCTTGACGATGTCCACACCCGCGCGCTGCGCCCAGACGGTGAGCTGGTCGGCCGCCGCGGCGCGGAACGTATCCGCCGCCGAGAGCAGGACACGGTTGCCCTCCTTCTTGAGCTGGGCGGCGAGCTTGCCGATCGTCGTCGTCTTGCCGACGCCGTTGACGCCGACGACGAGCACGACCGATGGCTGCGTCGTGAGCAGGAGCATGGTGTCCTGCACCTTGAGGATGCGCGTGAGGATCTGCACGAACTCCTTTTTCACCTCGGCGCCGGTGCGCAGCTTCTTGAGCTCGATGGCCTTGCGCAGCTGGGCGATGGCCTTGGTCGTCGTTTCCACGCCGGTATCGGCGAGGATGAGCGTTTCCTCGAGGTCCTCGAAAAATTCCTCGTCGCCCGGCTCATAGGCGGCAAAAATGCCGGTCAGCTGGGCGTCCATCTTCGTCTTGGTCTTGGTCAGGCCTTGTTTGATCTTATCAAAAAATCCCATAGAACTATCTTCTCCGTTACGATATGGTTTTAGCCGCTTCATCCAGCGAAAGCTCGATGACGCGGGATACGCCTTTTTCCTGCATGGTCACGCCGAACAGATGGTCGGCCTCCTCCATGGTGCCGCGGCGGTGCGTGATGACGAGAAACTGCGTGTTTTTGGCCAGGCGGCGCATGTACTGCACATAGCGCGTGACGTTCGCCTCGTCGAGCGCAGCCTCGATCTCGTCCATGACGCAAAACGGCGTCGGCCGCACCTTCAAAATGGCAAAGTAGAGCGCGATGGCCACGAACGCCATCTCGCCGCCGGACATGAGGCTCAGCGTCGAGAGCGCCTTACCGGGCGGCTGCACCTTGATCTCGATGCCGCTGTCGAGCACGTGCTCCGGGTCCTCGAGCACGAGCGCGGCCTTGCCGCCGCCGAACAGCTCCAGAAACGTCTGGCGGAACGCCTGATCGATCGCCTGAAACTGCGTGGTGAAGATGCCCTCCATCTCCCCCGTCACGTCGGCGATGATGCCGGTCAGCTCACGCTTGGCCTTGAGAATGTCGTCCCGCTGGCCGGTGAGGAAGGTGTAGCGCGTGTTCACGCGCGTGAATTCGTCGATCGCGCCGAGGTTCGGCGTGCCCAGCGCGCCGATATTGCGCCGCAGTTCGGCGATCTGCCGGTTGGCCTTCGTCATGTTCTCGACCGGCTGGCGCAGCGCCTCGGCCGCCGTGCGGCTGAGCTCGTAATTGTCCCAGAGTTTATCGAGAATCTGCTTTTCCTCCATGTCGGCCGAGAGCTTCTTCTGCTCAAAGCGCGACACAAGACCCTGCATATCCAGCAGATCGCGGTTGCGTGCCTGCGCATCACGGTCGGTGCGGGTGCGCTGGCCCTCAAGCTCCAGCTTGCGGCTGCTGCACGCGGCAAGCTCGCCGCGCAGCGTCTCTGCGCGCTGGCGCAGCTCGGCCAGGCGGCGCTCTTGCATCTGCAGGGTCTGCTGCAGCTGCTGCGTGCCGGCCTCGGCCTGCTCGATCTGGGCGAGGCGGGCCGTGCGGTCGCCGGTCATTTCCTCAAAGAGGTCGTGGATCTGCTGCGTAGTGCGCGTGATGGTCTCGCGCTCGGCGTCCAGAGACGCCGACTCCGCCCGCAGGCCGGCCAGCTGGTCGGCCAGCTCCTGACGGCGGCGGTCAAACGCGCCGCGGCCAAGCTCGCTCTGGTCGCGCTCGGCGCGGAGCTCGGCGAGCGCCTGCTCCGCCGAAAGCGCGTCGGCGCGGGCGGCCGTGATGCGGTCCTGATTTGCCTTCTGCTGTGCGCGGCAGGCGTCGATGGACGCATTCTGCCCCGCGATGGTCTCCTGCGCAGCGTTTTTCAGCAGCGCGACCTGCGCGGCCTCGGACTCCGCCTTGTGCAGCGTCTCGACCGCCTGCTCCAGCTGCGCCTGCGCGGTGTCGAGCTGCGCATGCGCCGTGTCGAGCGCCGTCTGCGCGTCCTCAAGCTCGGCCTCGCACTGCTTTTTCTCCAGCGCGAGCGTGTCGAGCGCTGCACGCAGGCGCTTGAGCTCGTTCGCGCGCGAGAGAATGCCGCTGCCCTTGGCGGCGCTGCCGCCGGTGAGCGAGCCGCCGGCATTGACGAGCTGCCCGTCGAGCGTGACGATGCGGTAGCGGTGGTCATAGCGCCTGGAGATGGCGATGGCGTCCTTCATCGTCTCGGCCACGACGGTGCGGCCGAGAAGATTGCTGACAATATTGCGGTAAGCGGCGGCGCAGGTGACGAGCGCATCGGCCACGCCGACATAGCCCGGCTCCTGATCCGGCACGCTGTTCAAGTGCATCGGACGGATGGTATCGAGCGGCAGGAACGTCGCGCGGCCGGTCTCGCGCCGGCGCAGGAGCTCAATGGCCTGCGCGCCGCAGCTCTGCGTATCGACGACGATGTTCTGCGCCGCGGCGCCGAGCGCCGTCTCGATGGCGAGGGCGTAGCGGTCGCCGGTCTTGATCAGATTTGCGACCGGGCCGCGCACACCGCGCAGCGTCCCCTTCTCGGCCGCGTGCATGACGGCCTTGACCGCGCGGTTGTAGCCCTCGAAGTCCTTTTCCATCTCGGTGAGCATATGGATGCGCGACTCGGTGCTGCGCAGGTCGACCGTCAGGCCGGACAGCCGCTCCTGCTGTTTCGTGAGCGCCTGCTCACAGGCAGAAAGACGCTGGGCCTTCTCCCTTTGTTCCGCGCGCAGGGCATCGCACGCGGTGCGGGCCTGCTGCTGCGCGGTCTGCTTTTCCTGCGCCTGCGCCTCGAGCGCCGCCAGATGCTCGGCCGCTTCCGCGGCGGCGGTGGCGACGGCGTTCTCCTGATCGAGCAGCTCCTGTGATTTATCGGCCAGGAGCGTGATGCGCGTGCGGCACTCGGCCAGTGCGCTGCTCTGCGCGCTCTCTTTGGCCAGCAGCTCCGTGTACGCGCGCTCGGCCTCGCCGGAGGAGGCCGCGTTGCGGTCGATCTCATCGAGCACGGACCGGATCTCCTGCGCGTGCTGCGCTTTTTCCGCCTCGATCTCCTGCAGGCGGCGCTGCTGCGCGTCGATCTGCGCCTGCAGGGCACTGGCGCGGTCCGCCTGTTCGGACACCTCCACGCGCAGGCGCGCGATGCTGTCGGCGCTGTTTTGCAGATTCGTGCGCACGACGGCCGCGGCGCTCTCGCACTCGGCGGCCGCGCTCTCGGTCTCGGAGATCTGCTCGCGCGTGCGCTCGGACTCAAGGTCCTTCTCGCGCATCTTCTGCGCGATGTTCTCCGATGCGGCATAGAGCTGCTCGAGCTCGCGCTGCGCACCGGCGAGATTCTCCTTCGCGGTCTGATAATCGCGGTTGACGGTCTCTGCCTGCGCGTGCAGACGGTCGAGCGTCTCCATCCAGACGGAGACCTCCGCGCTCTTGAGCTCGTCGCGCAGGCGCAGGTACTTCTTCGCCGTCTCGGCCTGCTTGCGCAGGGGCTCGACCTGCAGCTCCAGCTCATCGACCTTGTCGTTGATGCGCAGGAGGTTTTCCTCCGTGCGGGCGAGCTTGCGCTCCGACTCCTCCTTGCGGTAGCGGTAGCGCGAGATGCCAGCCGCTTCCTCAAAGATCTCGCGGCGCTCGTTGCTCTTGCCGGAAACGATCTCGGCGATGCGACCCTGCCCGATGATCGAGTACCCGTCGCGGCCGAGGCCGGTGTCCATGAGCAGCTCGTTGATATCGCGCAGGCGGCAGGCTTCGCGGTTGATATAATATTCGCTCTCGCCGCTGCGGTAATAGCGGCGGGTAATCATGACCTCGGTGTTCTCGGTGTCGAAGATGCCGGTGCTGTTGTCAAGGATGAGCGACACCTGCGCAAAGCCCATGGGGCTACGCTTTTCCGTGCCGCCGAAGATGACATCCTCCATCTTGCCGCCGCGCAGCGTTTTCGTGCGCTGCTCGCCCATGACCCACAGGATGGCGTCCGATATGTTCGACTTGCCGCTCCCGTTCGGGCCGACGATCGCCGTGATCTCCTGGTCAAAATTCAGGCGCGTCTTGTCCGGAAAGGACTTGAAGCCCTGAATCTCCAATGCTTTTAAGTACACAAAATCCCTCGCATATCCGGCGCCTGCACACGCAGGGACGCCGCTGATATCTCAAATCAAAGTAATACAAAGTAGAGTATACCGCCAAAAATGCCATTTTGCAACGGCCGGAGCGCATTTTTTCAGATGTGAAAAATGCAGCCGCCCGCGACAATACGGGCGGCTGCATGCCGTTATTGTGTCATCTGTTCAAGCGCGCACCGGGCGGCGGACTGCTCCGCCTCCTTTTTCGTGCGGCCGGTGCCGCGGCCGATCTCGCTGCCGTTGAGCAGCACGGCCATGGTGAACGTCTTGTTGTGGTCCGGACCGCTCTCGGCGCAGACGGTATAAGAAAGCGTCTGCCCGGCGCGGCGCTGCACGCGCTCCTGCAGCTCGGTCTTATAATCCTCGACGTGGTGGATCTCCCCCTCGGCCAGACCGTTGAGGATGTGCGCGAGGATAAAGCGCTGCGCGGGCTCCAGCCCGCCGTCGAGATACATGGCGGCTATGACCGCCTCCACCGCGTCGGCAAGGATGGACGGCCGCTCCCGGCCGCCGCTGCGCTCTTCCCCGTGGCCGAGGCGGATGTAATCGCCCAGATGCAGCGTGAGCGCCACACCGTGCAGCGCCTGCTCGCAGACGAGCTCGGCGCGCAGGCGGCTCATCTTCCCCTCCGGCATGTCGGGATAGAGCTCATAGAGACGCGTCGCCGTGACCATGCCGAGCACGGAATCGCCCAGAAACTCGAGCCGCTCGTTGCTGGTGTAGCCCCGCGCGCGGTTTTCATTGGCATAGGAACTGTGCATGAGCGCATTCTCCAGCAGCCCCCGGTCACGGAACGTGTAGCCCAGGCGGGCCTCCAGCGCCTCCATCAGTCGCTCTCCTTCGCCGCGTGCTTGTCCACACGCATGTAGGAGATATTGGCCGTGATGTCGTCAATGATGCCGGAATCGACAAAGGCGATCGCCTGACGGATGGCATTGTAGATCGCGCGCGCGTCAGATGAGCCGTGCGCCTTGATGACAGGCTTGCTGATGCCGAGCATGGCCGTGCCGCCGACCTCGTTCGGGTCGAGCGACGCCTTGAGCGCGTGGAACTCGTTCTTGATGGCAAGAGCGGCCATCTTGGTCTTGAAGTTTTTCATGAAAATGCCCTTGAGCTGGCGCGTCATGTACTTGATGCTGCCCTCGATGCCCTTGAGCAGCACGTTGCCGGTGAAACCGTCCGTGACGACGACGTCCACGTCGCCGCTGAACACCTGCGACGCCTCGACGTTGCCGATAAAGCGGATGCGGCCGGCGGCGTCCGCTGCCTTGAGCAGCGGGAACGTCTCGTGCTGGAGCTCGGAACCCTTGTGATCCTCGGTGCCGTTGCTCAGCAGGCCGACGCGCGGCGCGGCGATGCCGAGCATGGTGCGGGCATAGTAACTGCCCATATAGGCAAACTGCAGCAGGTATTCCGGCGTGCAGTCGGCATTGGCGCCGCAGTCGATGAGCATGACGCCCGCATCGCCGTTCGGCAGCACGGGAGCCAGCGCCGCGCGGCGGATGCCGTGGATGCGCTTGACGATGAGCGTGGCGCCGGTGAGCAGTGCGCCGGTGCTGCCAGCGGAGACGACCGCGTCGCCCTTGCCGTCACGCAGCATGTTGAGCGCGACCGTCATGGAAGCGTCCTTCTTGCGGCGGGTGGCCGTGCTGGGGTCGTCGTCCATGGTGATGACTTCGCTCGCGTCGATGATCTCGAGCTTGGCCTGCTCATTGCGCAGGCAGGTCTCGATGGCGGCGCGCTGGCCGACGAGCACGATCTCCGCGCCCAGCTCCTGCTGCGCGTGCACCGCGCCCTTGACGATCTCATCCGGGGCGAGGTCACCGCCCATTGCGTCCACAAGAATTCTCATAGATGAAAAACCTCCTTTTGTTTCAGCCCGTCCAAAATCTGCAGGCTGCGCGCCGAGATCTCCGCATTCTTATTGCGCTTGCCGCGCACGCGGTGATCCAGCGGTGTGATGATGCCAAAGTTGATGTTCATGGGTTGAAAATCGCCGACGCTGCCGCCGGAAATGTACAGGGACAGCGCGCCGATGGCCGTCTCCTGCGGGAAATCGACAGGCGGCAGGCCGAGCAGCTGCGCAGCTGTCTCAATGCCGACAAGCGCGCCGGACGCGCATGACTCCACATAGCCCTCGACGCCGGTCATCTGCCCGGCGAAGCGGATGCGCGGCGCTCGCCGGAGGCAGTAATACCGGTCGAGCAGCTGCGGGGAATTTAAATAGGTATTGCGGTGCATGACGCCGTAGCGCACGAACTCCGCGTTCCGCAGCGCCGGGATCATGGAAAAGACGCGCTTTTGCTCGCCGAACGTCAGATGCGTCTGGAAGCCGACGATGTTGTACAGCGTGCCCTCGGCGTTGTCGCGCCGGAGCTGCACGACGGCGTAATTATCCCGCCCGGTGCGCGGGTCGCGCAGGCCGACCGGCTTGAGCGGGCCATAGCGCAGGGTATCCTCCCCGCGGCGGGCCATGACCTCGACCGGCATGCAGCCCTCAAAGACCGCACCGTCGTCAAAGCCGTGGATGGGCGCTTCCTTTGCATTGCGCAGCTCCTGCACAAAGGCGGTGTACTCCGCCTGATCCATGGGGCAGTTGACGTAGTCGGCCGTGCCCTTGTCGTAGCGGCTGGCAAAAAAGGCGCTGTCCATGTCCACGCTCTCGAGCGTGACGATGGGCGCCACGGCATCGTAAAAATGCAGGTCGAACTCCGGGCAGAGCCGCTGGATCTCGGCGGCCATGGCGTCGCTCGTGAGCGGGCCGGTCGCGATGACGACCTCCCCGTCCGGGATGGCGTCCGCCTCGGCGCGCTCGACGGTGATGTTCGGATGCGCACAGATGCGCTCCGTGATCTCGCGCGCGAATGCTTCGCGGTCCACGGCAAGCGCGCCGCCGGCGGCGACGCGGTTGTGGTCCGCGCTTGCGAGCACGACGGAGTCGAGCCGGCGCAGCTCCTCCTTGAGCAGGCCGACGGCGTTTGTGAGCTCATCGCTGCGCAGAGAGTTGGAGCAGACGAGCTCGGCAAAGTTTTCGGATACGTGCGCGGGGGTCATTTTCTTGGGTTTCATCTCGATCAGGCGCACCGGGATGCCGCGCCCGGCCAGCTGCCACGCGCACTCGCATCCCGCCAGGCCCGCACCGATCACGGTCACTGGGGTCATAGCGTTCCTCCTCGAAAAAGGCGGCCGGTCAGGCCGCCTTTCCAATTATGCTTCCTTCTTGGGTTTCGTCGTCTTTTTTGCGGCCGGCTTTTTGGCGGCCGTTTTCTTTGCTGCGGGCTTTTTGGCGGCCGGCTTTTTTGCAGTGGATTTCTTCGCCGCCGGTTTCTTGGTCTCCGATTTCGTCTCTTTGGATTCCGGTTCGGCCTCAGCCTTGGTCTCGGCCGCGTCGTCCGCCGGTTTCGGCTTGCGCTTATAGCCGCGCTTGTCGGGCGGCAGATAGTTCGGGCACTCGGGGTTGATGCAAAACGGCTTGTTGGCGCCCTTGCCGGCGCGTTTAAACATCGTCTTGCCGCACTCGGGGCAGTAATCCTTCGTCGGCACGTCCCAGGTCATGAAGCCCTGGATGTTCTCGCCGCCCTCGCCCTCGCCATGTCCCGGGCAATCATGCCCGCGCTCACAGGCGTAATAGGCAAAGCCCTTGCGGGACGTACGCTTGAGCAGGCGGCCGCCGCAGGCCGGGCACTTGCCGGGCATCTCGACGACGATGGGCATCGTGAAGCTGCACTCCGGGTAGCCCGGGCAGGCGAGGAAGCGGCCGAAGCGGCCGTTTTTATACACGAGCTTGCGCCCGCAGTTCGGACAGACCTCGTCCGACTCCTCATCCGGCACCTTGAGGTGCTTGCCCTCGAGCTGGATCTCGGCGTTGTTGAGGTTCGCGTCAAAGTCCTTATAATACTCGCGCAGCACATCCTTCCACGCCATCTTGCCGGCCTCGATCTTGTCGAGGTCCGTCTCCATGTTGGCGGTGAACTTCAGATCGACGATGTTGCGGAAATACGCCTCCATCATCTCGGTCACGACGATGCCGAGATTCGTCGGGCGCAGGTAGCGTCCCTCCTTGACGACATAGTTGCGGCTGAGAATGGTTGAAATCGTCGGCGCGTACGTGGACGGTCGGCCGATGCCCTTTTCCTCCATGGCGCGGATGAGCGTTGCCTCCGTATAGCGGGCGGGCGGCTGCGTGAACTGCTGCTCCTTCGTAACGTTCTTGAGGTTCACGGCGTCGCCCTGCTTGAGCGACGGCAGCGGGCGGCGCACTTCGCTCGTCTCCTCGTCCTTCGCCTCTTCATACACGGCGGTGTAGCCCGCAAACTTCTGCTCGGAGTAGTTGGCGCGGAAGAGATAGCCCGCGCTGCCGGCGTCCACGACGACGTTGTCATACACGGCGTTGGCCATCTGGCAGGCCGTGAAGCGGCCCCAGATAAGCCGGTAGAGCCGGTACTGCTCCGGCGTGAGGTCATGGCGCACGCGATCCGGCGTGAGCGTGACGTCCGTCGGGCGGATGGCCTCGTGCGCATCCTGCGCGCCGGCCTTGGTCTTATACGTGCGCGGCTTTCCGGGGTGATACTCCGGGCCGTAGTGCTCGACGATAAACGCCTGTGCGGCGGCGAGCGCCTCATCGGACAGGCGCTGCGAATCGGTACGCATGTAGGTAATGAGACCGATCGTACCGCGGTCGGTAATATCCACGCCTTCATAGAGCTGCTGCGCGACCGACATGGTGCGCCGCGGCGTCATGCCCAGGCGGCGGGAAGCCTCCTGCTGCAGGGTCGAGGTGATGAACGGGGGCGACGGGCTGCGCTGCTTTTCGCCGCGCTTGACGCTCGCGATCTTGAACGGCTCAGCCGAAACGGCGGCAATGATCTTGTCGGCCGTAGCCTCGTCCGGAACGTCCATCTTCTTTTCTGCCGTGCCGTAAAAGCGCGCCGTGAATGTGCCCGCGCCGCAGTCAAGCAGCGCGTCGAGCAGCCAATACTCCTGCGGCTGGAAGGCGCGGATCTCGTTTTCGCGGTCGACCACGATGCGCGTGGCCACCGACTGCACACGGCCGGCGGACAGGCCGGGCTTGACCTTGCGCCAGAGCAGCGGGCTGAGCTTATAGCCCACGATGCGGTCGAGGATACGGCGCGCCTGCTGCGCATCGACCAGATCCTGATCGATCTCGCGCGGGTGCTGAATGCTCTCGGTGACGACCTTTTTCGTGATCTCGTTGAACGTCACGCGCTTGGCCTTGTCATCCGGCAGATTCAGCAGCTCCTTCAGGTGCCACGAAATGGCCTCTCCCTCGCGATCAGGGTCGGTCGCGAGATAGACGGTGCCGGCCGCTTTGGCGCGCTTTTTCAGGTCGGCGATCACGTCTGCGCGGTCTTTCACGGGCAGGTACTGCGGCGTAAAATCACCGTCAATGTCTACGCCCATGGTGCTCTTGGGCAGGTCACGCAGGTGGCCCATCGAGGCCACGACGTGATAGTTGCTGCCCAGATATTTCTCAATGGTTCTGGCCTTCGCCGGAGACTCGACGATCACCAGATCGGTTTTTGCTTTTGCCATCGGGTCTACTCCAACTCCTTATGATTGCTGCGCAGTGCCTGCGCGTACATTTAATGAAAAGCGTTTGCCCGGCTCCTGCCGGACCACGCCGCGGATCTGCAGCACGGTCAGCTCCGCGAGCACCTTGCTCGCCGGGAGCTGCGTCTTTTCGATGATGAGATCCACCTGCGTGCCGGGCGCATCGATCGCCGCGACGATCTGCAGCTGCTCGGTCGTGAGCGATCGCAGCTGCGCTTCCAGGTCAATATATGCCTCTGGCTGCGGCTTGTCAATCCTTTTCTCCGCGACCGGGCGGCGCACCCGTGCAAAACCGCTGCCCGTCTCCGGTGGCGGTTCGGGCGCCGGAGTATCGGGCTCGGGCGCGATGTTTTCGTGCAGCGTGCCGGGAAACATGCGGCGAAAATCGCTCAGCACGTCCCACGCGCACGTGGCCGGGCGGGCGCCGTCCTTGAGCAGCGCGTTGCTGCCGACCGAGGCGCGGGAATCTGCGTTGCCGGGCACGGCAAAGACCTCCCTGCCCTGCGTGACGGCATCGTCGGCAAACAGGAGCGCGCCGCTTTTCTCCGGCGCCTCGACTACGACCGTCGCCACGGCCAGACCGGACGTGATGCGGTTGCGCAGCCGGAAGCCAAAGCGCGTCACAGACATATTCGGCGCAAACTCGCTCACGACGGCGCCGCAGCGCGCGACTTCCTGCGTGCATGCGCCCGCAAAATCCAGATTGATCGCCGTGCCGGACACGCCCACGCAGATACCCCCGGCGTGCAGCGCACCCTCGGCGGCCGAACGGTCGATCCCGGCGGTGAGGCCGGAGAGCAGGATACCGCCGTGGCGCACGATCTCGGAACCGAACTTGCGCGCGGTGCGCATGCCATACGGCGTTGCGCTGCGGGTGCCGACGACGGCGACGGCCGCACGGTCGTCGATCTGCGGCAGCGTGCCGCGCACATAGAGCACCAGCGGCGGGTCATAGATCTGCAGCAGCCGCTGCGGATAGGCGGCGTCCTGAACCGTCAGGATGCGGATGTGCTCCCGGTCGCAGATGGCGAGCGCGCGGTTGACATCCTTCAGGTCCTTATCCTGCAGCTGCCGGAGTTCTTCCGGGCGCAGCGGAACACGGACGCGGTAATCCGCCTCCGTGGCAAAATACACATCGCGCGGCGTGCCGAAATGCTCCACGAGCGCGAGCTTCACCTTCGGGCGCACGCCAAAGCGCATGGACAGCCAGACCCAGTATTGCAGCTGCGACATCGGCGCGCCTCCTCACATCCCGGCGCGGGCGATCTCCCACATGACGACCGCCGCGGCCACCGCCGCATTGAGCGACTCGGCCCCCGGCTGCATGGGGATGATGATCTGCCCGTCGCACTGCGCGAGCAGCTGCGCGCTCAGGCCGCGGCCCTCGCTGCCGATCGCCACGGCGGCCGGCGAGAGCGGCACGCGCCGCAGGTCCTGCGCCGCGTCCGTCAGTGCCGCGCCGTAGAGCTTCAGCCCGTGGGCGTGCAGCAGCTGCATCAGCTCGTCCTGCGCGCACGTCAGCACCGGCTGGCGGAAAAGCGCGCCCATCGCGGCGCGCACGGTCTTGGGACCGTAGAGATCGGCACACGCGCCGGTGAGCACCACGGCGTCTATGCCGAGGGCGTTCGCCGTGCGGATGACGGTGCCGACGTTGCCGGGGTCCTGCACGCCCTCGAGCACGATGACGTGCCGCAGCGGCTCCGGCAGGCGCATTTTCGGGATGCGCACGGTAAAGACCGGCCCCGGAGAGTGCATAAGCGGCGAGGCATACGCCACCAGCTCCGCGTCCGCCGTGTACTGCACAATGCCGTCCGGCAGCGGGAACGCCGCCGCGTCGCGCCAGAGCACGGACGTGACCGCCGCGCCGAACTGCAGCGCCTCGCGCAGCAGCTTTTCACCGTCGCAGACGTACTCCCCCGCGTCCCGGCGCGCGTCATTGTCCCTTGCCAGCGCGCGCAGGTGCAGAATATATTGATTTTTCCGCGACCGAATCTGTTCCATGACCATGTTCTCCGCATATTCTATTACAATGTAATTCAAATATGTCCTTCATCTTATAACATCGCTCCACAATTTTCAAGTCCTGAGTTTCAGGAATTTGCAAAGCGCTGCAAATTTTCCGCCGCATAAGCCAGCAGCGCGGCCCTGTCGTTCGGCACCGCCTCATCCATGACCGCATCCAGGCACGCATGCAGCGCCGTGCCGACCGCCCGGCCGCACAGGCCGAGCGCGAGCAGATCATCCCCGTTGACCGCAAGGTCTTTGAGCGAAAAGCAGGCATCCGCCGCGAGCAGCGCATCGAGCACGCGCTCCGCCTGCCGATACGTCTCCACACGGCCGGCACAGATGGCCGACTGGCCGCAGGTATCGGCAATGTGCAGCGCGAAGAGCTGCCGCACGGTCTCGACGCCGAGCTTGTTCATCAGCCGCCGGATGGGTTTCGGCTCCGGCGCGATGGGCAGGTCGTGATAGCGGATGAGCTGCGTGATGCGCGTGCGCCCGACCGTGTCGAAGCGCAGGCGCGTAAGGATGGCGTCCGCCAACTCGGTGCTCCTGGCCGCGTGACCGTAAAAATGGCCGACACCGTCCGGCCCGAGGGAGAAGCACGGCGGCTTGCCGACATCGTGCAGCAGCGCCGCCCAGCGCAGCACCGGCTCCGGTGGGGTGTGCGCCACGACCGCGGCTGTGTGCTGCCAGACGTCCCGGTCATGGTGCGGATTGTGCTGCTCGAAGCCGAACATCGGCCGCAGCTCCGGGATGGGGACGGCCGGCACATCGGCAAATTCCCGCAGCACCGCGCCCACGTTCTGCCCGCAGAGCAGCTTCGTCAGCTCGCTGCGCACGCGCTCCGCCGCGAGATACTGCAGCAGCGCAGCATTGCGGTGGATGGCCGCCGCCGTCTCCGGCGTGATCTGAAAGCCGAGCACGGACGCAAAGCGCAGCGCGCGCAGGATGCGCAGCCCATCCTCCTGAAAGCGGCGGTCCGGCTCACCCACACAGCGCACGATACCGCGCGCAATGTCCTCCGCCCCGCCGCAGATGTCCACAAGTCCGGTGCGCGGGTTGTAGGCCAGCGCGTTCATCGTAAAATCGCGGCGCAGCAGATCCTCGCGCAGGCTGCGCGTAAAGCGCACGGCGTCCGGCCGACGGTGGTCGGTATAGTCCCCGTCGACGCGGTAGGTCGTGATTTCGAGCGGCAGGCCGCCGAGCAGAACGGTCACGGTGCCGTGCTTCAGCCCCGTCTCGATCAGCCGCTCGCCGGCAAAGATCCGCTCGACCTGCGCGGGCTCGGCATTGGTCGTGATGTCCCAGTCCCCAGCCGCGCAGCCGCGCAGCGCGTCGCGCACCGCACCGCCGACGACATAGGCCTCCCAGCCCGCCGCCGCGAGGCGGTCGAGCGCCGTATGCACTTGTGGCGGCAGGGTCAGCATGGGGCGCCTCCTCAGTTGTGGTGATAGATCTTCTTTTCCAGCGCAAAAATGCGGGCGCTGAAGCTGCCGGCCGGCACAGTCGGCAGCGTTTCCGCATAGATCTCCATGCGGCTGTCGATGAGGTCGATGTACGACAGCAGCTCCGCCTCGGCGCACATGGGCCGCACGGCCGCGCCGAACTCCGGCTCGCCGTGGTGCGAGAGCAGCAGGTGCTGCAGCAGCATGGACTTTTCCTCGGGAATGCCAAGCTCGCGCGCGGCGTCCGCGACCTCCTGCGCCCCCATGACCAGATGGCCGAGGAGCTGCCCGGCCGTGGAATACTCCGTCACGATGCCGAGATCGGAGAACGCAAACTCCCGCTCCTTGCCGAAGTCGTGCAGCAGCGTGCCGGTCAGCAGCAGACTGCGGTCAATGACCTCCGGATACAGGCCCGCGAGGAAATCCGCCGTGCGCAGCATGTTGTAAGTATGCATCAAAAGGCCAGACAGGAAACTGTGGTGCACGCTCTTCCCGGCCGGGATGCGCCGGAACGCGTCGAGGTGCCGTGTGAGCATCGTCTCGGCGACGCTGCGGTAATCCGCGTCCGTGATCGAGGCGACCAGCCGCTGCACATCCGCCAGCGCGGCGTCCGTGTCGATGGGTGCCGTCGGCACGAGCAGCGACGTGTCGTAATCGTCCGCCGCTTCGGCCATGCGGATGCGGTGGACGCTGATCTGCAGCGCGCCGCGGTATTCCGAGACGCTGCCGCGGATCTTCACGACGCGGCCGGTGTCCTCCGGGCGCGCGCCGATCGGGCCGCTGTAGTCCCAGAGCTTGATCTCCATACTGCCCGTGCGGTCGCAGATCGTGCCGCTGAGAAACGGCTTGCCGCTGTTGGTCGTCTTGAGCGCCGCCGCGCGCAGAATATAGAAGCCCTCGACATCCATGCCGGGGAGCATATCCGCAATGCATTTGTTGTATTCCATTCGGGTTCCGCCTTTCTTGCTTGTCCTATCAAAAAAGGCGCAGGAGAGTACCCGCGCCTTTTATCCGTCATGTAGGATTTGATTTTAGCACCTTGCGCCGGCAAAAGCAAGCCGGGCCGTTACTTTTTCGCCCTCTGACAGCGTTTGCCGTACTTGCCGTGTTTCCCGCAGAATATCGTCATAGCTCTCCTTGGCGGTTGATGAGCCGAGGGAGCTCATCCATTCGCCTTTTGCGCAGCGCTTTTCCATGCTTTGTGCAGCGGGCGTCATGCTCACGCACCCACTGCGGGCCGTCCCGCTCGGCATCCAGACACATGGTTTGGAACTTATCATGGAGAAGCGGGGCAGAAACTTACATTTCTGCCCCACCAGTTTTGATGCATTTGTTGCTTCTGTCACTCCGCAAGCGACTGCGCCACCCGCTTGCCGGTCGGTGTGGCGGCAAGGCCGCCAAGTCCGGTCTCACGCAGGTCAGCCGGCAGCGCGCTGCCGATCTCCCCCATGGCGTCGATGACCTCATCGACCGGGATGCGGCTCCGGATACCGGCAACGGCCATGTTCGCCGCGCTCACGGCATTGACCGCACCGATGACATTGCGCTTGACGCACGGCACCTCGACGAGGCCCGCGACCGGGTCACACACAAGGCCGAGCAGATTCCCAAGCGCGATGGCGTACGCGTCCGCGCACTGCTGTGCCGTGCCGCCGAGGATGTGCGTCAGCGCGGCCGCCGCCATGGCGCTGGCCGTGCCGATCTCGGCCTGACAGCCGCCCTCCGCCCCGGCCACGCTCGCGCGCAGCGCCGTGACCTGACCGAACCCGGCCGCGATATACAGAGCCTCCAGGATCGTCTCCTCCGGCACGTCCCGCTCTTCCGCCAGCGGGATGAGCACCGCCGGCAGCACGCCGCAGCTGCCCGCCGTCGGCGCGGCGACAATGCGCTTCATGCACGCGTTGCACTCGGCGACCTTGAGCGCCTCTTCCGTCACGCGCTGAAAGTACGTCCCGCCGAGGAGACGGCCGCTCTCCGCCGCCGCGCGGAGCCGGGCCGCGTCGCCGCCGATGAGCCCGCTGTTGGAGCGGTCAGCCGCGCAGTACTGCCGGCTCGACTGCTGCATCGCCGTCCAGAGCGCCGCGATCTGTCGGTGGGACGCCGCGGCGTCGTAGCCGTTTTCCTGACAGTCCGCGTCACGGATGACGGCATGGAGCGGCTGCCCATTCGTCTGCGCAGCCGAAAGCATGGCTGCAATGCTCGAAAAGCTCATACCGGTTCCTCCTGGTTAAAGATCGTGATCTTCTGGATGCCCTCGATGTGCGACAGCCACTGCTCGATGTCCTTCGGGATCGGCTGGTCGCACTCAAGGATCATGACCGCGTAGCCGCCCTGCTCGCTGCGGTAGAGCTGCATGGTGGCGATGTTGACGTGCCGCTGCATGAGCGCCGCCGTCACGGCCGCGACATGGCCGGGCGTGTCCTGGTTGTGGACGATGAGCGTGTTGTGCTCGCCGGAAAAGTTCGTCTCGATGCCGTCGATCGAGCGGATGCGGATGCGCCCGCCGCCGATGCTCTCGGCCACGATGTCCAGCGTGCGGCCTTTGGCGTCCTCGAGCTGCAGGCGCGCGGTGTTCGGGTGCGCATTGCGCAGCTGCACGTTTTGAAACGAGAACGTCAGCCCCTGCTCCGCCGCGATGGCAAAGCTGTCCGGAATACGCAGATCGTCCGGCTGCATGCCGAGCAGGCCCGCGATCAGCGCGCAGTCCGTGCCGTGGCCGTGACCGGTCAGGGCGAAGCTGCCGTGCAGCGAAATGTCCGCATGCACCGGCTGATCGCCGAGCAGCTTGCGGGCCGTCAGGCCGATGCGCACGGCCCCGGCCGTGTGGCTGCTGGACGGGCCGACCATGACCGGCCCAAGAATATCAAATAAACGCATGGTGCGCCTCCCTGGATGCAAAGATACTTTTGCACATTGCAGTGCGACAGAAAAGAAATATGAAATATTATACGCGCCCCGCACGCAAAATGCAACGCCGATTCTCCGCCGCCGCGGAAAAAGGTGCAAAAAACCGGCCGCCAGCCGGCCGCCGGTTTTGGAGCGGTGGATCAGTGCTCCTGGATCATCATGCGGATGATCGTGCGGTCGGTCTCGCGCATGCCCTCACTTGCGAGCGTGCCGATGTTGCGGATCGTGTTCTCCACGCCCTTGACGACGATGCCGTCGCCGCCGTAGAACTGGCTCTCGTGCATCTGCATCTGCATGCCCAGCAATCCCGCCTCGACCGCCGAGGCGATCTTGGCCGCGCAGCTCGCCTTCGCGCCGTCGCAGATCATGCCGGAATCGATGGCGATGGCATTGACAATGGTGTGCGCGATCTCGCGGAACTGCCCGCCGTACAGATACGTCACGCCCGCGGCCGCGCCGCAGCCGGCCGCCGTGGCGCCGCAGTAGGCGGACAGGCTGCCGATGCCGGTTTTCAGGTGGATGGTGACGAGGTTTGACACCACGAGCGCGCGGTAGAGCATCTGCTGCGTGACGCCCAGCTCCTTGGCATAGACAATGACCGGCAGCGACGCCGTCAGCCCCTGGTTGCCGCTGCCGGAGTTGATGACCACCGGCAGGTCGCAGCCGTTCATGCGCGCGTCCGACCCGGCCGCGGCATAGGCCTTGGCGCGGTTGTGGATGCTCATACCGTAAGACTGCAGCAGAATACGGCCGATGTTCGCGCCGTAATCTCCGCGCAGGCCCTCCTCGGCAATGGCCCAGTTATAATCGATCTGCCGCTGGAGCGTCTCCTGCACGTCGGCAATGTCCACCTCGTTTGCAAAGGCGATGATCTGCTCGACCGTCAGCAGACTGCGGTCGGTGGCATGCTGGCTGCCGGACTCCTGATAGTCCTTGTGAAACTGCACGATGCCGTTTTTCTCGATGCGGATCACGTTCGTGTGGTAGCCCGCGATCTCGACGGACGCGCTGTCTGCCCCCGCCGTGACGCGCACCTGAATGTCGAACACGTAGTCCTTGTCCGCGCGCCGGACGGTAAAGGCCGCCTGCCGCAGATAGGCGCCCACAGCGTCCACCTGCTCCGGTGTGAGGCTCGCGAGCACCTGCAGCTGCGCGTCGGCATTGCCAGAAACGATGCCTGCCGCCGCGGCCGCCGCAATGCCGCGCTGGCCGTTCGTATTCGGCACGATGACGCTCTTGACGTTTTTGATGATGTTCGCGCTCGCGAGCACCTCGACCGTTTCCGGCAGTGCGCCGAGCGTCTGGCGCGCAAGCGCCGCGCAGTACGCCACGGCAATGGGCTCGGTACAGCCCATGGCAGGCTGCAGTTCTTCTTCCAGGATCGCGACATACTCGCGATAGATCCGCTCGTCCATGTTTCTCTCCTCCGATTTTGTTTTTTCTCCGTTTTTGACCGTAAAATTCCGCTTTTTGTAATAGTATAACGAAACAGCGGCACATTTTCAACAAAAAAGATACCGGCAGTACGCCGGTATCTTTCTATTCTCTTGTAATTATCTGCAAGTTGCTTTTCCAGACTTCATCTTCCAGCGCATCAGCACATTTCAGACAAGCTGTATATGCGCTCTGAAAAAGCGGATCGCGCACCATTCTTCTTAGCCTTTCCAGTATGCAAAACGCTCCCGGCCAATTCATATCCTGCAGCCAACGCATGAGATCCACCAGGTATGGAGATAGCTCTGTATTCGACCTTTCGGATAGAATTTTGGCGCAATTATCCCAGACATTCTTCCCGTACTCGCGCTGATTGGGCTGCAAAAACACATTGATACATTTCACATTTTTGGCCAGCTCGATTCCCCGCTTCTGCTGCTCGGCACTGTTATTCCAATCCAGCAGAGCCATAATAGCATCGATATTTACCATACAACAAACACAGTCCTATAAGTTCTCGTCTCATCGTGCTGTACTCTCCCAACCCTGCTCCGTCTTTTCGGCACTGGGGTGTTATAAGAATGCAGCGAAAAGCGCTAGAAGAGCGATAGGTACTCTCGTCTGAACATACGCTCACTCCTTTTTCCTGCAGGCGTGCACGATCGCCCAGAGCGCATAACCCAGCACGCCGCCGGTCGTGTTCGTGATGATGTCCGTAATGTCAGAACTGCGAAACGCATGCAGCAGCGGCTGCACGACCTCGATGCCGACACTGAGCGCCAGCGTCAGCAGCAGGCAGCGCCAGAAGCTGCACCGCTTGCCGCGGCAGCTGCGGCACAGCGGCAGCAGCACACCGAACGGGACAAACAGGGCGATATTCAGCACGATCTGCCGAACATAATCGCCGTGGCGGAGAATGACATCCTCAAACGGCGCCATGTGCATGGGGACATACGGATGGTCAAAGCAGAACGGGAGCGCCGCCAGCACCGGCATGAGCGTGAAGAGCGCGATGCTGGCGAGGCAGCCGTACATGAGCGTATAGGCCGCGAGCGTTCTGCGCCCCAGCGGCCGCCACTTCGGCAGCAGCCAGATGCCGTAAACGGCCGCGAGCACGGCCAAATCGATGAGAATCTTTGCGTTTCGGCTCATGCACAGCCTCCTTCCTCTCTGCCGGTCAGAACGCGCGTGTTATCCGCGCACCCACTGCTCCAGTTTCGGTTTTGCACCCTCGACCGCGCTGCCGCGCAGCGACAGGCCGTGCGCGACCCGCGCGCCCTTCGCAGCCCGCCGGATGTCCTGCTCCGTGTTCGACAGGCCGCTGCCCTCATTCGTGCAGAACGGATGGATGGTCTTGCCCTGCCAGTCATAGTGCTCGAGGAAGGTGTAGACCGCCATCGGCATGGTGCCGCAATAGTTCGGATAGCCGAGATAAATTTCATCATAGTCGTCCAGGCTCTCCGGCAGCGCCGTCAGCTCCGGACGGGCGTTCGCGCGCAGATCGCGCCGCGCCTCCGCGACGCAGGTGTCATAGTCGTCCGAATACGGCACCTTCTGCTCGATGTGGAACAGCTCCGCACCGGTGAGTTCGGCGAGCAGCCGCGCCGCCTTCTCCGTATTGCCGACGGCGATGGTACGGTGCGCCCCGGAAAAATAGTTCTCTCCCGCGCGGGAGTAATAGGCAATGAGTTTTTTCATAAGGATTTCTCCGTTTTCTGCCCTAAAAGGATATGTGTACCTCACGGATGCGCATACACATCCGCGTAATCGTATAAGGTCTCGCGGGCGCAGCGATCCGCCTGCCGCTCCAGTCTGGACTCGTCCGCAGTCTGATACCCCACGGGATCGCGCACCCACTGAAAGTAATGCGTCAGCTCGTGCGCGAGCGAGCGCAGGATCGATGCCAGTGCGCTGTCCTGTCCCCACGCTGCAAGCATCTGCGGGTAATCTCCGACAGCAAGGCGGATATACGGCTCCTGTTCCGGATCGCTGGGGCCAAGAAATGTCCCGCAGACCAGATCGCCATCCCGGCACAAAAGCCGCTCGGCCGCCCGCACATAGACCGGCACGCGCACAGGGAACGCGTACTGCGTCTGCAGCCAGCGCACAAACTGCATAAAGGCGCGCCGCACCTCCGGGTCAACGCCCGGATCGAACCGCAGCCGGATGCCTCTGCGGCGTCCGTGCATCGCTGCGCCCTGCCCGGGCGGGCAGCTCCATGATCTGCGCATTGCTCCCTCCATAGCTCGTCAAAGTCTCCGGCAACGCCGGATTGAACCCACATTGCCGCCAAAAGCATACCGCAGTTTTCCGCATCCGTCAACCGTCCAACCAGTACGCGAAAAATTGCTGCAATATACCGCAAGAGAAACACAAAAAGCTCCCCCGCCGGGGGAGCTTTTTGCTGCCTTATCGCGCGCGCAGGCGCTCCACGAGCGCCTCGTCGCTCTCGGCCATACAGGTCTGATAGTCCGTGTAGAGCACCATGCCCGGCAGCGCGCCGGACGGCTTGCGCACAAAGCGCGCCATGGTGTAATCCACCGGCGTCTTTCCGCCGCCGCGAGCCTGCGAATAGTACACGGCAAGGCTCGCCGCCTCGGCGATCGTCTGATCGTCCGGCGTCGTATCGTGGGCGCGGATGATGACGTGCGAGCCGTGCACCTTCTGCACATGCAGCCAGAGGTCCGTGCGGCGGGCGGTGCGGTGCGTCAGCTCGTCGTTTTGCGTGTTGGAGCGGCCGACGAGGATCTCATACCCGGTGCTCGAGACAAAGGAGAGCGGCGCGCGCTGCGCCGTTTTTTCCTTTTTGGCATTGCGCGGCTGGCGCAGATACCCGGTCGCGCGCAGCTCCGCGCGGATATCCGCGAGGTCGCGCTCACTCTCGGCGCGCGCAAGCTCATCGAGCACGCTGTTGAGATAGTCAAGATTCCGGCTTGCCTCCGCGATCAGACCGGTCAGGTGCTGCTCGGCCGTCTTGGCCTTGCGGTAGGACTTATAGAGCGCGGCGGCGTTCTCCTGCGGGCTCTTGCGCGGGTCAAGCTCGATCGTCACGTCCGGGCAGCCCTCAGCATAGTAGTCCTGCACCGTCACGGTGCGGTCGCCCTTCCGGATGCGGTAGAGATTGGCCTTGATAAGATCGGCCTTCTGCCGCAGGGCCTCGCGGTCGGCGCAGCGCAGCAGGTCCGACTGCTGGATGGCCAGCTTCTTGGCCGTGCGGTCGCGCAGCGTGCGCACCTGATGCGTCAGCTCCTGCGAGCGGCGGCGCATGGCCTCCGCCTTGTCGCGGCGGAGATAAAACTCGTCCAGCAGCTCGGAAAACGAGCCGCAGCCGCGGCTTTCCAGCGCTCCCTGATACTGCAGGATCGGCACGGCGGAAAAGTCCTTCGGCCGGTCGCCATCGAGCAGCATGGTGGGCGCGAGATTGTTCGTCTCGACCGCAAACACGAGCGCGTCGAGCTCGTGCGCAAGGCGTGCGCGCTGCGCATCGTCCAGCCGCTCCAGCCGGGGGCTGGCATCGCCGAGCGCGCGGAAGCACACCTCCCGGCACAGCAGGGGCGACACGCCGGAAAACAGGCCCAGCAGCCACTTATCGAGCGTCGCCGCCGTGACCGGGCCGGAGAGCAGCTGCGCGCGCTGCTCCGGCGTCGTGTCGAACAGGACCGGCTTGTCCTGCCGCAGCGGCAGGCGGTAAAACAGGCCCGGCTGCACCTGGCGCGTCTCGCTCATGGAGGAATCCACGCGGCGCATGCAGTCGATGATGTGCCCGTCGGCGCTGACGAGGATGACGTTCGACTGGCGGCCAAGCATCTCGACGATGAGCCGCTTTTTGACCGGTGTGCCGAGTTCATCGCGGCCGTCGAGATCCAGCACGAGCATACGCTCAAAGTCCGGCTGAGAAATACCCGTGATGCGCGCGCCGACGAGGTGCTTGCGCAGGAGCATGCAGAACATCGGCGGTTCGGCCGGGTTTTCAAACGTGCCGGCCGTGAAATGCACCCGCGCGCTGCCCACGCCGCCGTGCACGAGCAGCTTTGCGTTGCCGCTCTGTGTGCGCACGGACAGCAGCAGCAGGTCGCGCTCCGGCTGCTGCACCTTGTCGATGCGCGCACCGGTCAGGCTCTGCGCCAGTTCCTGCGTCAGTCCGTGCAGAAAAACTGCGTCCATTGGCATGTTACAGCACCTCCGAGATCAATGCAAACAGCTCGCGCAGCCGCTGCGTGCGGCCGAGCAGATACAGCCAGCCAAAGAGTGTCTCTAGCCCTGTGGCGGCGTGATACTGCGCGGTGTCCGCGTGCTGCGGCACCGAGTTCACCTTTGCGTTGCGGCCGCGCTTATAGACCGCGCGCTCCTCATCCGTGAGCGCGGGCTGAATGGCCTCGGCCGCGCGCGCCTGCGCGGGCGCGTTCACGCGGCGCACCGTCTCGCGGTGCAGGTCGGTCACGGCCGTGAGGCCGGCGGCGCACAGGGCCGTGCGCATCATGAGCTCATACACCCCGTCGCCAATATGCGCGAGGGCGAGCGTACTGTAGGCGCCGACCTGCGCCGGCGTCATTTCCGGGGCAAAGTCCGCGCCGTCGGGAAAGGCAATCGTGCCGACGGGGCGGCGCTCCGGCCGCCCCGTGTGAAGATCATGATTCATCGTCTTCGGGTTCCTCTTCGTTGTTATCGGCAAAGTCCGTCTGCGCCTGCAGCATCTCGCTCGGCGCGGTGCCCTGCACATACTGCATCTCCTGCCACTGCTGCTTCGTGATGAGGATCTTGCGCGGCTTCGAGCCCTCGAATGGGCCGACGATGCCCATCTCCTCCATCTGATCGACCATGCGCGCGGCGCGCGAATAGCCGAGCTTCAGCCGGCGCTGCAGCATGGACACCGATGCCTGCTTCGTCTCGAGAATGACATCCACGGCCTGCGGCAGCAGCTCGTCATAGTCGCTCTTGGCAGGCTTGTCCGCCTCGGGCGCGGGGCCGGACTTCTTGTCGGCCTCGGCGGCGGATTTCTCGATCTGGGCGATGATGTCGTCGCTGTACTGCGCCTCGGAGTTCTGCTTGATAAAGCGCACGACCTCCTCGCGCTCCTCGTCCGACACGTACGACCCCTGCACGCGCAGGGGCTTGCCGGTGCCGATGGGGGCATAGAGCATATCGCCCATGCCGATGAGCTTTTCCGCGCCGGAGGTGTCGAGGATGATACGGCTCTCGAGCGAGGACGAGACCGCAAAGGCAATGCGGCTCGGGATGTTCGCCTTCATGAGGCCGGTGATCACGTCCGCGGACGGACGCTGCGTCGCGATGATGAGGTGCATGCCCGCGGCGCGGCCCATCTGCGCCACGCGGCAGATGCTCTCCTCCACCTCTTTGGCGGCACAGAGCATGAGGTCGGCCAGCTCGTCGATGACGATGACGACCTGCGGTAGCGTCTGCCCGTCGGGCTCATTTTTCTGCAGGGCGTTGTAACTTGCGAGGTCGCGCACCTGTGCCTCGGAGAAGAGTCGGTAGCGCTTGAGCATCTCCACGACCGCCCACTGCAGCGCGCCGGCCGCCTTCTTCGGGTCGGTCACGACGGGGATGAACAGGTGCGGAATGCCGTTATAGATGCCGAGCTCGACCATTTTCGGGTCGATCATAATCAGACGCACCTCGTCCGGCGTCGCCTTGTAGAGCAGGCTCAGGATGAGCGAGTTCATGCACACGGACTTGCCGGAGCCGGTCGTGCCGGCGATGAGCATGTGCGGCAGCTTGGCGATGTTGCCGATGATGCAGTTGCCGCCGATGTCCTTGCCGACGGCGAACGAGAGCTTGGACTTGGCATTGCGGAATGCGGGCGAGTCGATAATATCGCGCAGGCACACGGCGCTGACGATCTTGTTCGGCACCTCGATGCCGACGGTGGAAATTTTGTCCGGGATGGGCGCAATGCGCACGTTCTCCACGCCGAGCGCGAGCGCAAGGTCGCCGGAAAGGTTCGTGATCTTGTTGAGCTTCACGCCCGCCTCCAGCTCGAGATCGTAGCGCGTGACCGTGGGGCCGCGCGTCACGTCGCGGATGGTCGCGTTGACGCCGAAGCTGGTCAGGGCGGTGTTGAGCCGGTCGCGGTTGAAGCGGATCTCCTCCGTCGCGTCCGTCTGGTCCTTCTTCCCGGCGCGCAGGAACGACACCGGCGGGAGCTGATAGGCCGAGTGGTCGGCGTTCTCGCTCTCGATAGCGGAGGTGATGGCAGCCGTCTCCGCCGCGACGGCGGCGCTGGCCGCCTTCTTAGACGGCTTCGGCGGGTCCTGGATCTCCTGCGTGGCCGGCACGGTGACGCCGCAGATATCGGCCGCCTCCTCCACGGACAGCGGCTGGACGTTCTGCGTGGCCTCGGCCGGCGCGGCCTTTTTCGCGCCGCGGGCAGACTTTTTGACCGGGAGCGGGTCGATCGGGTCGTCGTCCGGCTCCGTTTTTGTTTCATCGAACGGAATGTCAATGCGTTTTTTCTTCTCGACCGGCTTGTCCTGCGCGGTGCGGCGGTTCCGGCGCGGCTCGGGCAGCGGCTGCTGCGCCGGCTCGTCTTCGTCATCATCCAAAAGCGGCACATCCTCGTCCGGGACGTACTGCGCCTCACGCCGTGCGCGCGACCAGGCCGCGATCTTGCCGACCGACAGGTCCATACTGCCAAGCACGCAGAACACGAACGCCACCATCGCCAAGGGCAGCGCCGCAAACACGCTGATGCCGGCCTTGAGCAGATAGCCCACGCCGCCGGAGATCACGCCGCCGGACGTGAGCGCCTTGCCCCCGTCGTAGAGCTGGCCGATGATCGCGCCGAACGTCTGCGCCGTGAACGCCACGCGGCAGACCATCAGGTGCACGATCGTGCCGAACAGCGGCGCGATCAGCAGCGCCGCCGTCACGCGCAGGCCAAAGTGCTTACGCGGGTTGCACACAAAGACCCACGCCAGCAGCAGCATCGCAAACGGAAACGCCCAAAAGCCCCAGCCCATGATGCCGCACAGAAAACCCGCAAAGCCGTCAATAATGACGCCCTCGGCGTGAAACAGGCCCAGAAATGCCAACAGCGACAAAATAATGCACACAAGCGCATACGGCCACGTCGGCGCCGTCGGCGCAGGGGCCGGAGCCGCCTTGGCAGCCGGCTGCTTTTTCGGCGCGGAGGCCGGCCTTTTTGCCGCCGGAGCGGACCTTTTTGCCGTGCCGGTTTTCTTTTTAGATGATGAAGTTGCCATTTTATAACGTCCTCTCAGAAAATCAGAGACAGAATCATCGTCAGTGCACCCGCGCCCCAGCAGTAGTAGGAAAACGCGCCGAAGCGGCCCTTCGACGTCAGGCGCTTGACAAGGCCAATGGCCGCAATGCCCGAAACCATTGCCACAAACATGCCGATCAGGTACGCCGGCAGGAGCGACACGTCGATGCCCGTCTTGGCCGCCTTGGCCAGCGACAGGATGTTCGCGCCCAGCACCGCGGGCAGCGACATCAGAAACGAGAAGCGCACCGCAAAGCTGCGGTCCAGCCCCGTGGCCATGCCGGCCGCGATTGTGGTGCCCGACCGGGACAGGCCCGGGATCGTCGCCACGGCCTGACACACGCCGATGATGAGCGCATCGCGCACGCGCATGTTTTTCTCCGTGCGCGTGCCCTTGGGCATTTTATCGGCCACGAACAGCAGAAAACCCGTGAGGATGAGCATGAGGCCGATGAAGAAGGTGTGGTAATAAAGCTGCTCGACCTTGTCGTTGATCGGCAGGATCAGAAACAGCGGCAGCGTCGCCAGAATAATCATGAGCACCATGCGCGCGGCGGGAAGCTGCTGCTGTCGCTGCTCGGCCGGCAGACGCGTGTTGCGGAAAAACGCGAACGTCTCGCGCACCATGGCCACGACGTCCCGCCAGTAGACGATGCAGATGGAAATGAGCGTGCCCAGATGCAGCAGAACATCGAAAAACAGATGGCCGTTTTCCGTCGTCGACATGTGAAACAGGTTTTGCAGGATGGACAGATGGCCGGAGCTGGAGATCGGCAGAAACTCTGCGATGCCCTGCACCAGACCGAGTAGGATTGCATTCCAGATGCTCACGAATGTACCTCCCAGTGTGCAGATATGAACATTTGATTATAACACAATTTCTTGCTCACCACAAGGGAAAACGGGCGCAGCGCCCGCTCTCCCCTGTCCGATCCGATTATTCCTGCGTGTCGCAGTAGGCCGCCAGCACGCCGCGGTACGTCATCCAGCAGTCAAACTTCGCCACGAGCTCGAACGGCGAATGCATGCTCAGCACCGGCACACCGGCGTCAATGGTGTCGATATTGCGGTCGGCCATGAACTTGGCGATCGTGCCGCCGCCGCCCTGATCGACCTTGCCCATCTCGGACAGCTGCCAGACAACGCCGTTGTCGGCAAACAGGCGGCGCAGATAGGCCACGAGCTCGGCCGAGGCGTCGCTCGTACCGGACTTGCCGCGCGCACCCGTGAACTTGCAGATGCCCATGCCGTAGTTGAGCTTGGCCTCCGTGCGCTTGGCGCTCACCTCGGGGAAGCTGGGGTCAAAGGCCGCGCAGACATCCGCCGAGAGGCAAAAGCTCTTGGCAAAGCAGTGGCGCAGCGCAACGTCCTGCTGCTCGCAGAGGTCGGCCATGAAGGCCTCAAACGCCTGCGACTGCATGCCGGACACGCCGTCGGAGCCGATCTCCTCCTTGTCGGCGAGGATGCACACGGCCGTGCGCTCCGGTGTGCCGTCGAGGTCGAGGATGGCGCGCAGCTCGGCATAGGCGCACACGCGGTCGTCCTGACCGTAGGCGCCGATCATGCTGCGGTCAAAGCCGATGTCGCGCGCCGGGAACGCCGGCACGGCGGCCAGCTCCGCCGACAGGAAGTCCTCCTCCGTGATGCCGTATTCATCATAGAGTAGGGACAGCACGGCGAGCTTCACACGGTCGCGCCCCTCGCCGGCATACGGCATGCTGCCGATGACGATGTTGAGTGCCTCACCCGTGATGCCCTCTTCCATGGTCTTGCGCATCTGATCCTTGCCGAGGTGCGGCAGCAGATCGGTGATGACAAACTGCGGCTCGTCCGGCTCGCGGCCGATGGCGATATCGACCGTGCTGCCGTCCTTGAGCGCGACGGTGCCGTGCAGCTCCAGCGGGATCGTGACCCACTGATACTTCTTGATGCCGCCGTAATAGTGCGTCTTGAAATACGCCAGCTCCGAGTCCTCGTACATCGGCGTTTGCTTGAGATCAAGGCGCGGCGAGTCGATGTGCGCGCCCGCGATCACGCAGCCGTGGTCGAGCGGCTGCTGACCGAGCACGGCCAGCATGAGCGCCTTGCCGCGGTTGTTGACATACACCTTCGAGCCCGGCTGCAGCTCCATGCCGAACGTATACGGCACGAAGCCCGCTTCCTCCGCCATGCGGATCGCTTCCTTAACGGCCTCGCGCTCGGTGCGTGCGGCGTCGAGAAACTGCTTATATCCCTCGGCGTAGGCAAAGATCTCCCCCGTCTGCTCGGCGTCGATCTGATCGTAACCATTCTTCGGCTGGTAAAACAGCTTTTCCTTCCACTGCTTGAGTTCCTTATCTTCGCTCATGAGAGCACCTCCTGTATCAGTTGATGGCAGCGGTCCTGAAAATCGGCGAGCGTGCCGCCGTTATCCAACACATAGCTGCAATGTTTGGCAAACCATTCGTTGGGCTTCTGCGCGTCGATGCGCGCCTCGGCATACGCGCGCGTCACGCCCTCGCGCGCGATGAGCCGCTCGATGCGCACCTCGCGCGGCGCCGTCACGCCGAGGGTGACGGTGCACAGCTCCGCCAGCCCGCTCTCGATGAGCGCGATGGCGTCGATCGCCGCGACCGTACCGCCCTGACGCGCCCACGCGCGCAGGCGCGCGCGCACCTCGGCGCGGACATACCGGTGCGTAATGGCGTTGAGATCGTCGAGCGCCGCCGCATCCGCAAACACGACCGCGCCGAGTTTCTTACGCTGCAGGACCCCATTTTCTATTGTACCCGGAAAACGGGCGTTGATCTCCGCGAGCATGGCGGTATTGGACGCCAGCAGCTCGTGATACACCGCGTCGCAGTCGATCACAAGCGCGCCCCGGTGCTCCAGCTCCATGAGCGCGGTCGTTTTGCCGCAGCCGGTGCCGCCCGTGATGCCAACGATGTGCATTTTTTGCACAAGCGCATCCCACACAGCGTCGTCTGCCACGGCGGCGGAGCGCAGGATGCGGTACGGCGTGTGCGAGAGATCGACGAGCGTGGACTCCCGGCCGATGCCGCAGGGGCCGCCGTCGATGACGGCCGCGATCTGCCCGTCGAAATACGCGAGCACGTCGTCCGCCGTTTTCGGGCTCGGCGCGCCGGAGGGATTGGCCGACGGCGCTGCCAGCGGCAGCTGCGCGGCCTCGATGAGCGCCAGTGTGGCCGGGTGGTCCGGGCAGCGCAGACCGACGGTCTCCCCGCCCGCGCGCACGATCTCGGGCACGCAGTCCTGCGCCCGCAGCACGATCGTGAGCGGCCCGGGCCAGAAGGCCTCGGCCAGCGTGTACGCCGCCGGCGGCACATCGGCGCAGTAGCGCGCCATGGCTGACGCATCGTGCACCATCAGCGACAGCGGCTTGACGGCCGGACGGCCCTTGACCTCATAGATCTGCGCGACGGCATCGGGGTCCAGCCCGTTGCCGGCAAGGCCATAGACCGTCTCCGTCGGGACGGCGATGAGCTGCCCGGCGCGGATGGCATCCGCCGCCTGCGCGATCTCGGTTGTGATTCGTTTCGTGTTCATGCTTCCTCCGCGGATGCGCGCAGCTTTTCGGCCTGATCGGCCAGCGTGAGCGCATCGATGATCTCATCCAGATCGCCGTCGAGCACCTGATCGAGCTTGTAGAGCGTCAGCCCGATGCGGTGATCCGTCACCCGCCCCTGCGGGAAGTTGTAGGTGCGGATGCGCTCGTTGCGCATCCCGGTGCCGACCTGACTGCGCCGAGCGGCCGAGCGTGCGGCGTTTTGCCGGGCGCTTTCCGCGGCGTACAGGCGCGAGGCCAGGATCTTCATCGCGCGATCTTTGTTTTTATATTGGCTGCGCTCATCCTGACACTCCACGACCGTGCCGGTCGGCAGGTGCGTGATGCGGATGGCGCTCTCGGTCTTGTTGACGTGCTGGCCGCCGGCGCCGGAGCTGCGGTAGGTATCGATCTGCAGGTCCTTCGGGTCGATGTGCACCTCCACGGCGTCCATCTCCGGCAGCACGGCCACGGTGGCGGTGCTGGTGTGGATGCGGCCGCCGGTCTCCGTCTCCGGCACGCGCTGGACGCGGTGGACCCCGCTTTCAAACTTCAGGCGGGAGTACGCCCCCTGCCCGCTGATGAGCAGGCTCGCCTCGCGCACGCCGCCGAGCTCCGTCTCGTTGAGGTTCGCGATCTCGGTCTTCCACCCGCGCGCATCGGCGTACATGCTGTACATTCTATAAAGCGTATGCGCAAAGAGCGCCGATTCTTCTCCGCCGACGCCGGTGCGGATCTCCAGAATGACGTTGCGGTCATCGTTCGGGTCGCGCGGCAGCAGCAGGACTCGCAGCTGCTGCTCGAGCTCCGCGCAGCGTGCCTTGCCGCTCTCGATCTCCTCGCGCGCGATCTCATGCAGCTCGGGGTCGCCCAGCAACGCTTCCGCCTGCGTGATCTGCGCCTGACAGGCGGTATAGGCCCGGTAGGCCTCCACGACCGGCTGCAGCTCGCGCTGCTCGCGGCAGAGCTTTGTGAACACCGCGGGGTCGGAATAGTACGCGGGATCGGCCAGCTTGCTCTCCAGCTCGGCATACCGGTTTTCAATTTGTCGCAGCTTTTCGAGCACAGCGCCGCCTCCCTTGTTGCGATATTCGCTCAATGTATCAGTTTACCACAGCGGCGCAAAAATGTAAACAGGCCGCAGCACGCAAAAAGCGCCGGCCAAAAGGCCGGCGCTTCTCGCAAAAACAGAGAGACTCGTCAAAAATGCAAAACAGAGAAATTGTAAGTAAAGAGGAGAGATTCGAGAGAATATCGCAATAAGACTATCTGGCACCGTTTACACGATGCGGTTGACGAGTTCCTCCCCGTGGATCTGGCGGAGAATGTTTTGATAACCAATGCTGAAGCAGCGGATGACGGTTTCGCGGGTCGCCGCGCCGAGGTGAGACGTGGTGATGACCTTTTCCATCTTCACGAGCGGATCGTTGGGGTCCAGCGGCTCTTTCTCCCACGTATCGATGGCAGCGCCCCAGATGGTGCCGTTCTGCAGTGCCTCGACCAGCGCCTTATCGTCGATGACGGCGCCGCGCGCCTCGTTGACGATGATGGCGTTCGGCTTCATCATGGCAAGCTGCTCCTTGCCGATCATACCGCGGGTCTGCTCGGTCAGCGGGCAGTGCAGGGACACAACATCGGACTCACGCAGCAGCGTCTCGAGGGAGACGTATTCGCAGTTGAGCTTCTTTTCCATTTCCTCGGGCATACGGTACGGATCGCTGTAGATCAGCTTGCAGTCCCAGCCCTGCAGGCGCTGCATGACCATGCGGCCGATGGCGCCGCCGCCGACAATGCCGACCGTCTTGCCGCGCAGCTCATAGCTGTCGTGGCGCCAGGTCCAGCTGTGCCACTCGCCCTGCTTGCAGCGGCGGTCGATCATGCTCAAACGGCGCATGCAGGCGAGCATGAGCGCAATGGTGAACTCCGCAGTCGTGGAGGCATTCTCACCGGCAGAATTGCACACCGGGATGCCCTTTTCCTTGGCGTAGGCAATGTCCACATGGTTATAGCCGGTCGCGGGGACATGGATGAGCTTCAGATCCTTGGCGCGGTCCATCTCCGGCTTGCCGATCTTGCAGATCGAGGCCAGGATGTAGTCGGCGTCCTCAAAATCGCCCTTTTTGCCGTTTTTCACGGGGTACAGGAACCGGAGGTCCAGCTCCTTCGGGCAAAGTTCAGAAATCAGGGTCTCCATTCCCTCCGTCGGGAGTTTTTCACAATAAAGAACTACGTTCGACATAGGTTTTCATTCCTTTCTTTCTGTTTCTTTTCTGTTCTGTTTTCTTCTTTCGTTTGGGCACCGCCCTGCTCAGGGCTTCATGGTGCCGGTGGCCAAAAACCGCTGGTGCCAGGACAGTGCCTGGGCCAGGTCGTGCGGCGTCTGCTTTCCGGCCGCAACGTCGAGCGCGTGCTCGTAGTATTCGCGCAGCATGGGCCGGTAATCCGGGTGCGCGCAGTTTTCAATAATGAGCTCGGCACGCTCGCGCGGGGTCTTCCATCGCAGATCGGCGATGCCCTTCTCGGTAATGATGACCTGCACGTCATGCTCGGTCTGGTCCACATGCGACACCATCGGCACGATGCAGGAGATGAGGCCGCCCTTGGCAACGGACTCCGTCGCGAAAATGCACACACGTGCGTTGCGCGCAAAGTCGCCGCTGCCGCCGATGCCGTTCATCATCTTGGTGCCCATGATGTGCGTGGAGTTGACGTTGCCGTAGATGTCCACTTCGATCGGGGTATTGAGCGAGATCACACCGAGACGGCGCACCACCTCCGGATGGTTCGTGATCTCCTGCGGACGCAGCAGGATCTTATCCTTGAAGTAGTCGATGTTCTCATAAAAGCGGCGGCGGTTTTCCTCGCCGAGCGCGATGGAGCTGGTGGACACAAAGTCAAACACGCCCTGCTCGATCAGGTTCAGCGCCGAATCCTGCATGACCTCGGTGTACATACTCAGGCCATGGAAGCCGCTCGAGGCGAGGCAGCTGAGCACCGCGTTGCCGACGGAGCCGACACCCGACTGGATCGGGCCCGGATTCTCCGGCAGACGGCCAGCGGCGATCTCTTGCTTGAGGAATTTGACGACGTTCTCGCCGATGGTCCTGGTCGCCTCGGAATAGGGCTTAAACTTCTGCGGCTCGTCACGGCGGTCCGTGAGAACGATCGCCGCGATCTTCTCCGGCGGGCACGGGATGTACGGAGTGCCGACACGGTCGTCCGGCTTCGTGATCGGGATGATGCGCGCATGCGGCGGCAGGCCGATCTCAAAGATGTCGTGCATACCGGCCAGGCCCTCCGGGAGCGTTTCGTTGACCTCCACGATGACCTTATCGGCATTGCGCACAGCCGCATCTGCGCTCCCGCCGGAAGCGGCCAGGTACAGGCCCTGCTCGCTCACCGCCGTACATTCTACCACAGCCACGTCGATTTTGGGACCGGTATGCTGATTCATGTGCATGGGAAAATGCGAGATGTGCACATCACTGTAGCCGACCGTGCCGGCGTTGATGGCATTGCGCAGGTCCTTATGCGACTGATGGGCATAGCGTTTCTTGACCAGGCCGGCGCGCACCATCGCGCCGTCGATCTCATCACCGACGGCGGCGCCGACGCAGATGGTCAGATCACGCGCGTGGCCGGAGCGCACCAGCGCATCCGGCACCGCCTTCGGGTAGCCGACGCTGGTAAAACCGCTCACGCCGATGGTCATGCCGGTCCGAATCAGCTGCGCCGCCTCATCCGCGGACATGATCTTGCTTTTCAAGAGTTCCGGTACTCTTTCCATGGGTTCCTCCTGATCGTTGAATTCGTAGACAGTCCGGACGGATCAGGCAAGATCCGCCTTGCCGTGCTCGTAGCCGAACTGCAGTGCCTTGAGGTTAAGATCGACCACCTTCGGGTTCATGACCGCACGGATGGCGTTCTGCGCATTCTCAAGCGAGATGTCCGGGTTGTGCGCCACGATGTAGCCCATCATGACGATGTTCGTACACACGACGCGGAAGTTTTCCTCGGCGTACTTCGTGGCCGGGAACAGGAAAACCTGCTTGGCAGGCGTGCCGGCGACGTCCTCTGCGGTAACGAACGTGCTGTCCACAAACAGGCGGGTATCGGGGTTGATGTCGCCCTTGAACTTATCAAAGCTGGGCTTGTTGAACGCAACGAACGAGTCGAGCTTATCGGCCTTCACGTAGTCGATGCGCTCGTCGGAAACGACGAGCTCCGCCTTGCAGGCGCCGCCGCGGGCAGCGGGGCCGTAGCTCTGCGTCTGCGCGACTTCATAGTTGTTCTGCACACCATAAGCGTTTGCCAGCAGCACCGCCAGGGAGATAACGCCCTGGCCGCCGGAACCGCCGAATCGAAAATCCTTACGCATGGTTCTGTCCTCCTCTTATTCCTTGGTGACCTCGATGCAGACATCGGGGCAGGTCCGCTCGCACATCTTGCAGGCGATGCAGGCATCCGGGTTCTGGGCATACGGCATCAGGTAGCCGCCGCTGCTGCGCTGCTCACCGATGGCGAGCACGCCCTTCTTGCACGCGCGCACGCACAGTGCGCAGCCTTTGCACCATTTGCTGTCGATCGTGATCTTCATTTCTTCGCTGCCTCCTGTTTCTCCGCCTGCACGTCGCAGAGCTCTTCCTTGTGCGTATCTTCATACAGCACGCCGAGCGTGATCTTGCCGTTCTCGGACACGCTCTCGCCGTTTTTGGCATTGCAGACCTGCGCCGCGTACCAGTCGTACATCTCGGTGGGGGTCTTGAAGTTGAAAATGTTGCGGCCGGCAGTCGTCGGGCACGGGCTGAGCACCTCGATGAACGAGAAGCCCTTGTGCTCCATAGCGCTGACGATGATGTGCTGGAGCTGCACGGGGTTGGTGACGCTGGCTCTGGCATAGAACGTGGCGCCGGCGCCGGTCACGAGCTTGTACATGTCAAACGGGTGCTCCTCATTGCCGAGCGGAGAGGTCTTGGTCGTGGCACCGTAGGGCGTGGTCGGGGCGCGCTGACCGCCGGTCATACCATAAATATAGTTGCTCATCATGATAACGGTCATGTCCACGTTGCGCTTGGCGGCGTGGATGAGGTGGTTGCCGCCGATGCCGGCGCAGTCGCCGTCGCCGGAGAACACGACAATTCGCTTGTCCGGATTGACCGCCTTGAGGCCCTCAGCCTGTGCGAGCGCTCTGCCGTGCAGCGTGTGCAGGCAGTCAAACTTCAGGTACACCGGGCTCCAGGAGGAGCAGCCGATGCCGCTGACGAGCGCCATTTCGTTTTCCTTTATGCCCAGTTCATCGATCGCGCGGATGAAGCTGTTGACCACGATGCCATGGCCGCAGCCGGGGCAGAAGATGAACGGAAGTGCTTCCTGACGGATGTATTTTTCTGCGATGCTGTTCATATCACTTCACCTCAACAATCTGATTGTAAATCGCGGTCGGTGCCGGGAACACACCGCCGATGGAGCTGAACGTCTCCACTTTGTCATAGCCGACGACGCGCTGTACTTCGCGGGCGTAGTCACCGACGTTCATTTCCGCAACGATCACGCGCTTGGCATTGGCGCAGGCGGCGCGGATCTCTTTTTCCGGGACGGGCCAGATGGTATTGAGCTTGAGCAGGCCGACCTTGTGCTGCTCGTCGCGCGCGCGGCGAACGGCGGACAGGGCGCTGCGGCTGACCGAGCCATAGGCCACGACCACGGTCTCGGCGTCGTCCAGGAAGAAGCCTTCCACGGAAGTGATGTCGTCGATATTGTCAAGGATCTTGTCGCAGTAACGGTGGATGGCAGCGGCGCAGACCTTCGGATCCGTGCCGGCGCGGATGCCGCGCTCGTCATGCAGCTGGCCGTCGACGAGGACGTTGTGGCCCTCGAAGCAGCGGATGCGCGGCGGGATCTTGTGCTCGTCGGGCTGGAAATACGCAGTGCACTTGCCCTCGAACTTCTCGTCGAAGATCTCGACCTCCTCGGGGATGACGAGCTTCTCGCGGGTGTGGCCGACGGTCTCGTCGGAGAGTACGAACACCGGCACGCGATACTTATCTGCCAGGTTGAAGGCGCGGACCGTGAAGTCAAACGTCTCCTGCACGGACGACGGCGTGAGAGCGATGATCTCATAGTCGCCGTGGCCGCCGTAGCGCGCCTGCATGACGGCGTCCTGCGCCGTGCAGGTCGGCTGGCCGGTCGCCGGGCCGCCGCGCATGACGTTGACGATTACCAGCGGCGTCTCGGAGACGATGGCGTAGCCAATGCCCTCCTGCATCAGGGTAAAGCCCGGGCCGGATGTGGCCGTCATGGCACGCGCGCCGCCCCAGCTGGCGCCGATGACCGCATTGATGGAGGCAAGCTCGTCTTCCATCTGCATGAACACGCCGCCGGCGGCAAACATCTTATCGGACAGGTATTCGGGGATCTCCGTTGCCGGAGTGATCGGATAACCCGCCATGAAGCGGCAGCCGGCTGCCAGCGCACCGGCCGCACAGGCCTCGTTGCCCTGCATCAGCTTCGGGCCGCTGTTGCTTACTTTTTGCATACTCATAAGCCATAACCTCGTTTTCTCAAAAATTTGAATGGTTTACAGATAAAAAAATCCGGCAAAAGGCAGTCCGGCACCAAGAGCGGGCAGACTGTTTTTTGCCGGAAGCATATCTCTTCTGCTGCGCGCGGAAACGCGCCGCCAAAATACGCCAAGCAGATATGAAATTGGTTCCATGCGGACGTCACCCGACACTGGTGAGCACGCTGAATCCGGGCCAGAACGTGATGAGCGCCCAGCCGATGACGGATACCGCCAGCACCATGACGACTGTGAGCACGATGCCGCGTGCGAACATATACCGCGGGCTCAGGCCATAACCGATCGGGATCGAGCGGATCGATGTCGGCAGCGTGTAGGACAGGTTATACGACACGGTCGCGACCCAGAGATACGGGATCACGGGCAGGGAGAGCCCCTGTGCGATCCCGATCACGATCGGGATCGTGACGGCGGCGCAGGCCGTGTTGTTGATCACATCCGAGAGGACGACGTTGAGCGTCACGATAATCAGAACAAGCAGGAACGTATTGTGTACCGGGAACCGGGCAATCAGTCCGGCAAACACCTCCGACGCGCCGCTGCCATTGACAAGCGCGCCGAGCGCGGTGCCGCCGGCAAAGAGGAAGAACATGCCCCACATCAGGTTCTGCTCCACGTGCTCCCACGTGATAATGGGCTTTTTCTCCTCATCACGCAGGAAGAACATGAGCAGGCCGCCGATCAGAAACACGAAGCCGGGTTTGAGCCCCGGGAACTGCCGCTGATACAGCTGCCGCGTGAACGCCAGCAGCGCCGCTGCCGCAAACACGATCAGCGAAATGCGGCCTGCGCGGCTGAGTTTCGGCAGATTTTTGCACAGATCGCTGAAATAGGTTTTGGAACCCTCAAGGGTTTTCTTTTTGCAGGGCAGCAGCAGCAAATACACAAGTGTCAGCACCGTTACCGCCAGTGCAAACGGCCAAAGCGCCCGCACCCAGTCGGTGTACAGGAACTCCGCGCCCATCAGCTCCTCGATATACGAGACCGTGATCAGGTTCATGGCGCCGCCGAGCGGTGTGAACATGCCGCCGTTATTCGCGCCCCAGACGATTGCCAGGAGCACGAGCTTCGCGGCGCTGCTTTTTTCCACGTCGCCTTCGCCGACGAACTTGAGCATCGCCATCGCAATGGAGCACAGCACGGCCGCGACCACCGTATTCGGCAGCACTGCCGAAAGCACCGTCGAGATCAAAAACCAGATCACGACCTGCTGCCTGACGGAGGTGCCGACCAGCGCCAGACTGTGCGCGGCAATGCGCTTGTCCACGCCGGTGATCTCCCAGACCATGGTGATGATATCGGCACCCGCCAGCAGGAACACCAGCTCCGCCGAATAACAGTTCGTAATGCTCGACATGTCGGTGAGGGCAAAGGCCGCGTTGATGACGACCGGCAAAAACGCCGTGATCGCCGGAGGCACGGGCATTGCCACCCACCAGACGCCCATCCACAGAACCGTTCCCAGAGCGAGCCGCACATTTTGTGTCAGTCCGCCATAGGGAATAAAGCTGAGCGCAAAGAGTGCCGGGCCGAGAATCAGCCAGATTTTCTTTCGGTTCATAGGTCAGATCATAAACGAAAATTTACAGAATACCGATCACCGGGAACCAGACCTTCACGCTGAAGATCAGTCCGATAATGATGAGCAGTGCGATCGGGATCGCACCCTTGAGCTCCTGCGCCGTGCTGAAGCGGTTGGTCGAATAGAAGATCAGGTTCGGTGCACTGTTGAACGGCAGGAAGAACGCGCCGGCGGAGATCGCCATAACGGTCAGCAGGCCCATCGTGTAGGGGTCAAAGCCAAGCGCGGAGGCCATCGTCATGCTCACGGGGACCATGACCGCTTCCATCGCGTTCATGCCGGCGAAGATGATGTGCAGCACGACCACGAAGCTCAGCCAGATGATGAGGAACGTGTTGATGTTCATCGCGGCAAACGCCGGGTTGGTGGTAAAGATCGCATCGACCAGCCACTGGAAGCCGCCGGTCTTGTTCACGCAGGTCGCCAGCGACATCGCAAAGCCGAGCTGCAGGAAAGCCGGCCAGGCAAACGTGCCGTTGAGATCCTTGAACGTGCACACGCCGATGCCCGGGCAGAGCATCAGGAAGATCGTCACGAACACGATGTAGTCCGGAGCGATGTGGTGCCACTTGTTCGTGCAGAAAGCGATGAGCGTCAGCACAAAGTAAAGGCCCGCCTTCTTCTCATTCTTGCTCATGGGGCCCATTTCCTTGAGCTTTTCCTTCGCGAAGGAGATGTCGATCTCGCGCTTCTCGCCCTTCTTGGAACCGAAGAGCAGGTGGCACAGGATCGGGATCAGCAGCAGCGTGATGCCTGCGGGAATGAATGTGGCCTGCAGCCAGCCCGTCCAGGAGATCTCCTGACCGGTGACCTCGGTCACGAGCGCCATGCCGATCGCATTGGCGCCGACAGCCGTGTAAAACAGCCAGGTGTTGGTGGTATTGGTAAAGAGGTTCGAGAGCATGATCGCCGCGTCGCCCTTGTGCTCGCCGCGCTTGTAGCCCATGCCTTCGCAAATGTTGTCGCAGATCGGCGACATGACGGCGCCGCGCGCCGTGTTGGAGGGGATCATCAGCGACAGGACCGTGTTGGCGATCGAGGTCGCGTAGTTGGCCATGAGCTCCGTCTTGCCCATCTTTACGAGGATCCAGTAAGCAACGCGCTCACCCAGACCGGAAAACTTGATGGCGGATCCGATGAAGCCGGCCCACAGGCACAGCCACCAGCCGGAGCTGGAAAAGCCGGAGACCACGTTGGTCTTCATGCCAAAGAAAATTGCGAGGATGGCCGCAGCCAGAACGCCGATCAGATACTCCGGGATCGGCCGGACAATCCACATCAGGATCGCCCACACAAAAACGATCAGCACACCTTTGCCCTGTGCCTCAAGTCCCGTAAACGGCACCAGAGCCAGCAGCGCGCAGAGTACTGTCAGGACAGCCGCTACGATCAGGCGGTTTCTCTGTTGTTTTTTCACTTCGTACACTCCAATTCCTGTTCTCTTTCAGTTTCTTCTCGCGGCAAAACGCAATCAGGTGCCGGCTCCAGCTGTGCTGTCAGTTCCTTCCACCGGATAAAAAAAGACCAACTACAATCCCTTGCAGTTGGTCTTGGAAAGTCGATTCCGTCTCGGGAGAGAGACGCTGACAATCAAACAACTCATAAACTATGTAATTGCGGTTTGCTTCCTACGCATTCAAAGTAGCACATTCCTCAGCGAAAAACAAGACTTTGTATAACTTTCGGATAAGTACACGAAATTTGCGTTAAAAAACTGTGCAGTTCTCATAGAGCCATCGTCCCGCCATCTCCCCTGTCGGTGCGCTCCGCTCAGCCGCGCGCGCGCAGATACGGCCCGTTTTTCTCCATGTACTCGATATAATTGCGGTGAATATCCCCGAACGCCTTGATGATGGATTTTGCCGCCGCGCCCTGATGCCGATAGCCGATCTCCTCGACGATCTCATCATAATCGCGCAGAACATTCTTGCCCACAAAGTACTCCCGGCACATGCTCAGCGCCAGATTCGACAGGAACGTGACCGACACATCCTCAATACAGGCGGTCTCCAGATCGATCTTCAAGCCGAGCGTGATGCTTCCGTTTGTCGTCGTGGTCGGCAGAGCCGACGGCAGCTTGGCATAGCCGCAAAAATACGCAGTCTGATACTTCATTTCTTTTCTCCTTTTTCCATTTCGCGCCTTTTCCAAGGGCGCATTCTCATTTCTCGCTCTCAGCATAGCACGCTGCTCTGCCACCGTCAACTCGATTCCGCAGGTAAAAAACGGAGGCAGCCGATCGGCCGTCTCCGTTCTTCTGGATTCACAAATGCATACAAAACAGAATCTTTCCTGCGTTATCCGCGCGGAATGATCGCCTGCGCCACGTTCTCGAGCGTGCCCAGGTCGAGCACGTTCACCTGGTCGGAGCCGACGACATAGAAGTAGTCGCCGATGTACAGGCCGCGGTTGTTCTCGTCCCACTGCGAGACGGGGATCTCCTTGCGCAGCGTGAAACCGTCATCCGCCGAATAGCCATAGACGAGGTAGCTGTTTTCGGCCGGGAACGCAATCAGATCCTTGCCGCTGTCCACCAGAATGGCCTTGTGGTTATACAGTGCCTCGCTGTAATCGGCGTCAATGGACTGCGTGTGCAGATCGTGCAGCTTGGCGGGGTCGGACGTATCGATCATGACGAGCTTCATACCGTCTACGGTCGCGCCGTCGACGGCCTGCGTCTCCATGCCGAGGCCGAAGAGCAGCCCGTCCGACCAGACGTGCAGATAGTCCGAATAGCCGCTGAGCTTGAGCTCGCCGACGACCTTCGGGTTCGCCGGGTCGGTCAGATCGACCGCAAAGACCGGATCCGTCTGGCGGTAGGTACACAGATAGCCGTAATCCCCGTCAAAGCGCGCGGAGAACACCGTCTCCCCTTCCGCGAGCCCGGCCACGCTGCCGACGGTGGTCAGGTCACTGTCGAGCACGTAGACATCGTTGCGCGTCTGCGTGGCGTCGTCATTGGTTTTCGTGTTTTCAAAGTCGTGCTTTTCATCGCGGTAAACACTGTAGGCATACGTCTGCTCGGTCGTGGCCATGCGCAGATAACCGTCCCGCTCGTCGAGCGAGAACTGATTGTTGAGCGCGCCGGCCACAGCGCCGTTGGCGGCGAAGGTGAGCTTGCCGTCCGCGATCGCAAAGCGGTTGACCACCGTGTTGACGCTGGAGGTATAATCCGTGACCGTGTAGCTGCCGTCTTTATACGTCTTGCCTGCACCGTCATCGTAAACGCTCGCGCACAGGTAGAGATTCTCCGCCGTCATATACACCGTCTCCCCGCCGCCGAGCACGGACTGGCTGGAGAGCCGGGTGCCGGACGCGATATCATACGACGCCGCGACCGCGTAGGTCATGGAGTTGTTATACGGCATGAGGCCGATGCTATCGCACGGCACGACCGACGCCGTGTCCCCGTCATACAGCCGGGGCGCATACGTGGTCTCGTCACCCTTTTCGGGCGCATCGGGATAATACGACGTGCACAGATAGAGCACGCCGCCGACCATGCGCGAGGCGATCTCGTAGCCGTCCTGCCCGAGCGACTGGACCAGCGTCGGAGCCGCCGGGTCGGAAACGTCATAAATATCGACCGTGACATAGTTGTTGCCGCTGCCGGAACGCTCGTCCGAGGAAGTGTCACTGCCCGTCCAGTCGGTATACGACGAGAGGACGACCGCGCGGCTATCCACGAGATACAGCTCCAGCGGCAGCTTTTCCTGCGTGTGGGCCTGACCGTCCTCGGTCGTTGTCTGCTCCCAGTCCTGCCCGACGAACACGTTGGACACGTCCGTGACGTCCGCGCCGTCCGCCTGCATGACGATCAGCTCGCTGCCGCGCAGAATGTAGATATACGTGCCGTCGGTCTTGACGATGTCGCCCTCGTCAACACCCGCGACCTGCACGTTCGTGCCGGAGTAGAACGTGCCCTCGCCGTCGCCCTTGCCGTCGCCCTTGCCGTCGCCCTTGCCGCCGGCCTCCGGGTCGCCGGAGGTACCGTCGGACATATTGAGCGACTTGTCGCGCTCTGCGATCGCTTTCTGCGCATCGGTCAGCGCGGAATAGACCTCGCTGTAGCTCTTGGCAAAGGTCAGGCCGCCGGCCGTCACCGTTTTGCCGGTCTGGCCGCCGGTTCCGCAGGCGGTCAGCAGCGCGAGTGACAGGCACAGCACCAGAAATCCGGAAAGAAACTTTTTCATAGCACACCTCTATGGTTCGATGGTTTTCAACTGCATTGTACAGGATTGGACGCGCTCGGTCAAGAAATGTTCCGAAAAAACGGAAGGACGCCCGCGGGCATCCTTCCGTCTGGTAGCGTATGCAGTTATGCGCCGAGGTACGCCGCGCGCACCGCGTCATTGGTCAGCAGCTCCTCACCGCTGCCGGTGAGCGTGATGCGGCCGGTCTCGAGCACGTAGCCGACATCGGCGATCTTGAGGGCCATGTTCGCGTTCTGCTCGATGAGCAGGATGGTCACGCCCTGCTTGTTGATCTCCTGAATGATGGAGAAGATATCGCGCACGACCAGCGGCGCGAGGCCGAGCGAGGGCTCGTCCATCATGAGCAGCTTCGGGCGGCTCATGAGCGCGCGGCCGACCGCGAGCATCTGCTGCTCGCCGCCGGAGAGCGTGCCGCCGGCCTGCCAGCTGCGCTCTTTCAGGCGCGGGAACAGGCTGTACACCCACTCGAGATCCTCCGAGAGATCGTCCTTGCGCAGGTAGGCGCCGATCTTGAGGTTTTCCAGCACGGTCATGTCCGGGAAAATGCGCCGTCCCTCCGGCACGAGCGTCACGCCCTGCGTCACGATCTGGGTCGGGTCCTTGCCGGTGATGTCCTCGCCACGGAACGTGATCTTACCGCCGCTCGGCTTGACGAGGCCGGAGATTGTGCGCAGCGTGGAGCTCTTGCCCGCACCGTTGGAGCCGATCAGCGTGACGATCTGCCCCTCCTGCACATCGAACGAAATACCCTTGACGGCCTCAATGCCGCCGTAGTGCACCTGCAGGTCTTCAATTTTCAGAATCGTTTCACTCATCTTCCACAACCCCCAGATAGGCGTCAATGACGTGCTGATTGTTCTGGATCTCCTGCGGGATGCCCTCGGCGATCTTGCTGCCGAAGTCGATGACGTAAATGTAATCGGAGATCCGCATGACCAGATCCATATGGTGCTCGATCAGGAAGATCGTCAGGCCGTATTTGTCGCGCAGTTCATGGATGAACGCCGCGAGCTCGAGCGTCTCCTGCGGGTTCATGCCGGCCGCCGGCTCATCGAGCAGCAGCAGCTTCGGATCCGTCGCCAGCGCGCGGGCAATCTCCAGCCGGCGCTGGATACCATAGGGCAGGCTCGTTGCGATGTCGTCCTTGTATTTCTCCAGCCCCTGCTCCACGAGCAGGGCCATGGTCTCGTCGCGCATGCGCTTTTCTTCCTTGGCGTTGCCGCGGAAGGTCGCGGAAAACACGTTCTGCTTGGCGCGCATATGCTTTGCCACGAGCACGTTTTCAAACACCGTCATGCTCTTCCACAGGCGGATGTTCTGGAACGTGCGGGCGATGCCGAGCTTCGTGATCTTGTCCGGCGTCGGCGAGACGATCTTGCCCGTCCCGGCCAGCGGGTCGCGCGCGAGCATCTGCTCTTTCGTCTCGTCGTCCGGGTGATACTCCGCCGTGTAGAGCAGCGGATTTTCGCCCTTGTAGAGCTTTTTCATCTTGCCGGTCGGATGGTTGCGGACCATTGGCTCATCAAGGAACTTGACGAGGCCGTTCGTCGGCTCATACACGCCGGTGATGCAGTTGAAGGCCGTGGTCTTACCGGCGCCGTTCGGGCCGATGAGCGCCACGATCTGCCCCTCGGGGATGTGCAGCGACAGGTTGTTGACTGCCACGACGCCGCCGAACTGCATCGTGATATTTTCCACGCTGAGGATGTCTTTACTCATCTGCTTTGCCCTCCTCAACTACGTTCTTTTTTGCCTTTTTCGCTCGCTTGCGGAACAGATCCGGCAGCTCGCGCTCGCCCATGATGCCCTTGCGGAAGAAGAGCACGACGATCATGATGATGATCGAGAACACGACCATACGGAAACCGTTGCGCAGCAGCGGCACCTTGAACGCGCCGATATACGCCTCGTTGTCGAGGAAGCGCAGCCACCACTCGGAGCACGCAATGTACAGGAAGGAGGCGATGCAGCTGCCGGAGACGGAGCCAATGCCGCCAATGACGACGATGAGCAGAATCTCATACGTCATGGCCGAGGTGAACACCTTGGCCTGCACGGTCGTGGCAAACATGGCAAAAAGCGCGCCCGACACGCCCGCGAAGAACGAGCTGATGACAAACGACAGGCTCTTGTGCTTGGCAAGGTTCACACCCATGGCCTCCGCCGCGATCTCATCGTCGCGAATCGCCTTGAACGCGCGGCCGTAGGACGAATTGATGAGCAGGACGATGAGGAAGATGCAGATACCGGCAAGCAGGATCGGCACGACCGCGCTCAGGCGGAAGAGCACCTTGCCGGAAGCATTCGTGATGTTGAAATCCGCAAATGTCGGGTATCCCTTGAGAATATTGGCGCCGTTTGTGACCTTGCCGAGCGTCTGCCACTGGAAAATGGCGCGCAGGATCTCGGCAAAGCCGAGCGTGGCAATGGCCAGATAGTCGCTCTTGAGGCGCAGGACCGGCAGACCGATCAGGTACGCAAAGAACGCGGCGACCAGGCCCGCAAAAATGATGGCCACGAGCACGCCGAGCACCAGACTCACGCCGCCGCCGAAGCCGGTGGCGCCGAACAGATGCTGGAACATCTCCTGGAAGGAGAAGTGGATGCTCGAACCCTCGAAGAGGTAATACACGCCATCACGCGCGGCATCCGGGATCATGAAGATCGCGTAGGCATACGCGCCGAGGAGCATGAAGCCCGCCTGCCCGAGCGAGAACAGGCCGGTGAAGCCGTTGAGCAGGTTCATGGACACGGCGACGAGCGAGTACACCGCACCCTTTTTGATGACCGTAAAGAGCAGGGAGCCGGGAGACATGACGTTTTCCAGCACCATCGTCACGAGCGTGAGCGCGAGCACGATGGCGAAGGTGATCAGGTTGCCGCGGCGCGCTTCTTTGTCTTTCGCTTTCAGCACAGTGATCCCCCCTCTCAGACTTTGTCCGTGGCCTTTTCACCGAACAGGCCGGTGGGCTTGACCACGAGGACGACGATCAGCAGTGCGAACGTGAACGCATCGGAGAACACCGTCATGCTGGTGCCCTTGATGAGCGTTTCGCAGATACCGATGATGAACGCGCCGATCACGGCGCCGGGGATCGAACCGATGCCGCCGAACACCGCCGCAACGAACGCCTTCAGACCGGGCATGGCGCCGGAGGTTGGAATGACGGTCGGGTAGTTCGTGAAATACAGCAGCGAGCCGACGGCCGCCAGGAACGAGCCGATGATAAACGTCACGGAGATGACCTTGTTGATCTTGATGCCCATGAGCTGGCTGGTCTCGAAATCCTTCGCGACCGCGCGCATGGCCATGCCGATCTTCGTGTGGTTGATGAGCCACTGCAGCAGCAGCACAAGCACGATCACGAGCACGGGCGTAATGACCGTGACCCAGTGCGTGGACGCGCCGAGGATCGTGACCGTGCCGGACACGAACGGCAGCGACGGATACGTCTGCGGCTGGCCGCCGGTGGCATACAATGCCACGTTCTGCAGCAGGTAGCTCACGCCGATGGCCGAGATCATGACGGACATACGCGGCGCGCTGCGCAGGGGCTTATAGGCCGCGCGCTCGATGACGAAGCCGAGCAGGACCGTCAGCACGAGCATGAGCGGAATGGATACGTACACCGGCAGGGACGCACACATGAAGACCATCATGAGGCCTGCACACATGAACACGTCGCCGTGGGCGAAGTTAATGAGACGCAGGATGCCGTAGACCATCGTATAGCCGATGGCGATCAGGGCATACTGGCCGCCCAGCGAAACGCCGGATAAAATTTGTGCGACTAGAAATTCCATCTGTTTCCCTCTCTATCGTTTACGAATGCGGACATTCAGCCGCCGCGAAAACCGCGGAGCTTCCGCAGCTTTCGCAGCGGCTCAAAATCCCAAAGGGGGAGCCGAAGCTCCCCCCGGATTTTTGGATCTCAGACCAATGCAGAAGCTCAGGAAGCCTTCTGCTGCGTCACGAACTTCCACGCGTTGGTGGCCGAGTCGATGGTCTTGATATAAGCGGTGTCGCGGATCGCGTCGCCGGTCTCGTCAAAGGCGATGTGGCCGGACACGCCGTCATAGACCACGCCGGGCAGCGCTTCCATGACCTTGGCCGGATCGGTGGAACCGGCAGCCTTCAGCGCCTCGAGTGCAACATAATAAACGTCATAGCCCATGGCCGTCACTGCGGAGATGGTATCGTCGCCGCCGTTGGTGGTCTTGGCGTCGGCATTGCCGTTGATATAGGCCTTGATGCCGTCGTCGAAGGTCTTGTTGCCGCCTTCTGCGTAGAAGGTGGAGACGAACGCCTGGACGCTGGTGCCCTTGGCAGCCTGCAGGACCATGTTGTCATCCCACGTATCGGAGCCGAGGAACGGAATGCCGATGTTCAGGGAAGCCGCCTGAGAGACGAGCTGCGTGGAGTACGCGATCGACACGGGCGCGAAGATAACGTCGCAGCCCTGATCCTTCGCCTTGTTCAGGTAGGAGCTGAAGTCGGAGTTATCCTTCGGGAAGGAGTCGGTGACGACCGTGCCGCCGGCCTTCTCAAACGCCTGCTTGAAGAAGGTGATCAGGCCCTGGTCATACTCGTTGCCGTTCTCGCCGAGGCAGTAGGCCTTCGTGGCCTTGAGCTCGGAAGAAGCGTAGTTGGCAAGGACGGTGCCCTGGAACGGATCCAGGAAGCAGATGCGGAAGTAGTGGCTGTTGCCGGCCGTGACGTTCGGGTTCGTGCAGGTCACGCCCACAGCCGGGATGCCGGCCTGCTTGAACGTGTCGGACGCAGCGATGGACACACCAGAGCCGTAGGAGCCGAGCACGATGGAGACCTTCTCATTGACGAGTTTGGAAGCCGCCGAGACAGCCTTCGCGGAATCGGAGCCGTTATCGGAGTAGACGAGCTCGACCTTGTAGGTCTCGCCGCCGATCTCGACGGTCGGGGTCTCCTGGTTAGCATACTGCATGCCAAGCATTTCCTTCTTGCCGCCGGCGCCGGAGTCGCCGCTGGCGGGCTCGAACACGCCGATCTTCACGACCTTCTCACCGTTGTCGGCCGTGCTCTTGTCGCCGCCGCCGCAGGCGCACAGCGCGAACACCATGACCAGAGCGAGCAGCAGAGCAATCGCTTTTTTCATTGTTTTTCCTCCAATCATTTCTTATCCGGATGCTGTCCGCAGCGCGCGGACAAATGTCCTTCAAATGAATATGCAAAGATTATACTATCGTTTTTACAAAATTGCAATATCAAATTCATGAAATATTCACATTAAAATTTTGAATACTTTGCGCACAATGCCGGTCACAGCACAAACGGGCTCGTGCGCCAGTCGCCGCCGCAGCGGCGCTCCTCTCTGGCGGGGCAGCCGAGCACGTAGAGATCGTGTGCATCCGCCGTCAGGGCAAAGATTTCTCCGGCGGCACCCGGCAGGTTCCGTCCGGCGGCCGGCTTCGTGATGAGCGGCACCGACGCACGCGTATCGATCGCGCGCAGCAGCTCCCTGCCCTGCGCGCCGATGGCCAGCACGCGCGCATACGGCGGCGTGCCCGTGTCCATGCCGGCGGTGACGCCGAGGGCCGCGCACATCGTCATGCGCCGGATGCGCGAGAGCGCATAGCGCTTGGATTTCGCCGCCGCCAGCACACCGTCGAGCGTCGGCGCCTCGTGTGCGGCGCGGTACAGGCTGTTGCCCAGCCCCTCGGATGCGCCGGGCAGCGCGTTGTATGCCGTCTGCGGCAGCATGCGCAGGCGCGAGAGCAGCGCGCTCTCCAGCGCATCCGGCAGCACCGGCCCGCGGCCAAGCGTTTTTTCCCGGGCGCTGATCTCCGCCGCTGCTTTCGGCAGAAAGGCGGACACATTCTCCCCAGCGCCGATGCGCGTGCGCAGCTCGCTCGCCGAGCGCACATTCCCCTCCGCCGGACGGTCGTGCTGCGCGCCGGTGCGCAGGATCGTCAGCGGATGCAGATCGAGCCGCTGGTCAAAGATCGCCTTGAGATACTCCACGGCAAGAATATTGTTCGGTGCCTGCAGCAGCTCCGCCAGTGCGCCCACACGCCGCGCGACCGCCTGCTGCCGCGCCGCCGCAAACGGGATGCCGGACTGCAGCTCGGCGCGCAGGTCCTCGCCCAGCAGCGGATCGAGCAGCACCTCGGCCACCCGCTGCAGCGGCTCCAGCTCGCCGCACTCGCTGCCGAAGCTCAGATGCGTCACCACGCCGAGACTGCCCAGCAGCCCCACGGCACCGCGGGCAAAGCCCTCCGCCGACGACAGCGCCCACGGCAGCGGCAGCTCCAGCACCAGATCCGCCCCGCAGCGCGCGGCGGCCTCCGCGCGCGCAAACTTGGAATACACTGCCGGACTGCCGCGCTGCACAAAGTCGCCCGACATGACGCACACGACCGGACAGTCCGCCCCCAGACGCGCGCGCGTCTGCTCGATGAGCCGCGCATGTCCGTTGTGAAACGGGTTATACTCAGCAACAATGCCGATGACATTGCCCATTTTTGCACCTTCTTTCGAAAAATACTTGCGTTTTCCAACGAAATGATTACAATAAGAGTGTTATGGCATCATAATACTGTGGTTTTGCGAAAATTACAATATTTTATATGAGAAAGGAATCTGACTATGAAAATTCTTGTCATCAATGCCGGCAGCTCCTCCCTGAAGTATCAGCTGATCGACATGGAGACCGAGCACGTCCTGGCCAAGGGCCTGTGCGAGCGCATCGGCATCGACGGTCACCTCAAGCACACCCCGCTCATCGGCGGCAAGCCGGTCTTTGACGAAGACCTGCCGATGCCCACCCACTCCGAAGCCATCGCCGCGGTCATCGACAAGCTGACCAGCGCCGAGTACGGTGTGGTCACCTCCATGAAAGAGATCGACGCCGTCGGTCACCGCGTCGTCCACGGCGGCGAGAAGTTTGCCTGCTCTGTCAAGATCGACGATGCCGTCATGGCCGCCCTCGAGGAGTGCACGCCGTTTGCCCCGCTGCACAACCCCGCCAACATCACCGGCATCAACGCCTGCCGCGCCGTCATGGGCGACGACGTGCCGATGGTCGCCGTGTTTGACACTGCGTTCCACCAGACCATGCCCGGCAAGGCCTATATGTATGCCATCCCTTATGAATATTACCAGAACGACGGCATCCGCCGCTACGGCTTCCACGGCACGAGCCACCGCTACGTGTCCGCCCGCTGCGCCGAGCTCATGGGCAAGCCCATCGAAGAGCTCAAGCTCATCTCCTGCCACATGGGCAACGGCAGCTCCATCTGCGCGATCGACGGCGGCAAGTGCGTCGACACGTCCATGGGCTTCACCCCGCTGGTCGGCCTGCCGATGGGCACCCGCTGCGGCGATCTCGACAGCGGTGTCATCCAGTTCATCATGAACAAGTACGGCATCAGCATCGACGAGATGCTCAACATCCTCAACAAGAAGTCCGGCGTGCTCGGCGTCTCCGGCGTCAGCTCCGACTTCCGCGATCTCGACGCCGCCGCTGCCGAGGGCAACGACCGCGCCCAGCTCGCGCTCGACATGTTCCACTACTGGGTCGCCAAAGTCGCCGGCTCCTACGTCGCGGCCATGAACGGCGTCGATGCCATTATCTTCACCGCCGGCGTCGGCGAGAACAGCAAGTCCTCCCGCGCCGCCATCGCCGAGTACTTCGGCTATCTGGGCGTGAAGATCGACCCGGTCGCCAACAGCAAGCGCGGCGAAGACATCATGATCTCCACCCCCGACTCCAAGGTCAAGGTGTTCGTCATCCCGACGAACGAGGAGCTCGTCATCGCCCGTGACACGAAGGCCATCTGCGGCTGAGTTTCCCGGGACACAAAACCACGGCGCTGAGATCAGCGCCGTGGTTTTTCTCGTTCAAAGCGGGGCATACTACATTATATAATATCCACCCTGCATTTTTCCGCAAAAAACTTCGCCATGTCCCGGGAAAAACCGTTGACAAAACCTGTCCGGGATGATAAACTGTCAAGGCCGCATTGAGTGGGTACCAAGCGGAGGCATACCTCCCGCCCACAAGAGCGAGACTCTACAGAGAGGCAGGTGCAACGAGTTTGAAGCACGCTATCATCGTTACCGGCGGTAAGCAGTACCGCGTGGCCGAGGGCGACGTCATCTTCGTCGAGAAGCTGGATGTCGAGGCCGGCGAGGCTGTGAAGTTTGACCGCGTTCTGGCTGTCATCGACGAGGACAAGGCTGTTTTCGGCACCCCCGTGGTGGAAAACGCCGTCGTTTCCGGCAATGTCGTCAAAAACGGCAAGAGCAAGAAGATCCGCGTCTACAAGATGAAGCCGAAAAAAGGCTATCGCAGAACACAGGGCCACAGACAGCCCTACACCAAGGTCGAGATCACGAAGATCGAGGCCTGATTTCCGCAACTGATTTTGACACATGGAGGTGTAATTCGAAATGGCACATAAAAAAGGCATGGGTTCCACCAAGAACGGCCGCGACAGTGAGTCGAAGCGCCTTGGCCCCAAGAGAGCCGACGGTCAGTTTGTTCTGGCCGGCAACATCCTCGTCAGACAGCGCGGAACGAAGATCCACCCCGGCATCAACGTCGGCAAGGGTAAGGACGACACGCTCTTCGCCCTCGTGGACGGCGTCGTGAAGTTCGAGCGCAAGGACAAGGATCGCAAGCAGGTCTCTGTTTACGAGGAGATCGCACAGTAATCGCAAACGGGGTGGGCATCGCGCCCGCCCCGTTTTTCTTATCCCCCGCCGGGCTGCCCGGCAACGAAAGTGAGGAATGACCATGGCTTCGCCATTTGTTGATAAAGTGACCATCACCGTGCGCGCGGGCGACGGCGGCAACGGCGCGGTGACCTTCCACCGCGAGAAATACGTGGCTGCCGGCGGGCCTGACGGCGGTGACGGCGGGCGCGGCGGCGACATCATCTTTGAAGTGGATGACAACATGTCCACGCTCATGGATTTTCGCTACAAGCGCAAATACGTGGCCGCCAACGGCGCCGACGGTCAGGGCAAGCGCTGCTCCGGCCGCGTGGGCCAGAGCCTGCACATCCGCGTGCCGCGCGGCACCCTGCTGCGCGACGCGGACAGCGGCGCGATCATGCACGACATGTCCTCGGGCGAGCCGTTCGTGGCCGCGCGCGGCGGGCGCGGCGGCTGGGGCAACCAGCACTTCGCCACGCCGACGCGGCAGGTGCCGCGCTTTGCCAAGCCCGGCCTGCCGGGCGAGAGCCACACGATCCTGCTCGAGCTGAAGCTGCTGGCAGACGTGGGCCTCGTCGGCTTCCCGAACGTGGGCAAGAGCACGCTGCTGTCCGTGGTGTCGAAGGCGCACCCGAAGATCGCAAACTACCACTTCACGACGCTCTTCCCCAACCTGGGCGTCGTGTACGTGTCGGAGGGTTCGTCGTTCGTCATGGCGGACATTCCGGGCATCATCGAGGGCGCGAGCGACGGCGCCGGCCTCGGTCACGACTTCCTGCGCCACATCGACCGCTGCCGCCTGCTGGTGCATCTGGTGGACGTCTCCGGCAGTGAGGGGCGCGACCCGGTCGAAGACTTTGAGGCCATCAATGCCGAGCTGCGCGCCTACAGCGACGTGCTGGCCTCGCGCATGCAGATCGTCGCCGCCAACAAGTGCGACCTGCTCGGCGATGACCGCACGAACATTGACCGCCTGCGCGCGCACGTCGAGGCGCAGGGTTACGAATTCTTTGAGATGAGCGCCGCCGCCCACACCGGCACACGCGAGCTCATTCAGGCGTGCGCGGCAAAGCTCGCCGAGATCCCGCCGATGCCGCCGTACGAGGCCGACTACGTTCCGCCCGAGCCGGAGGTCGGCACGAGTGACGAGCTGCAGATCCGCCACTTTGACGATCTCTGGGTCGTCGAGGGGCCATGGCTGCAGCGGCTCATGGGCTCGATCAACTTCGGCGACTACGAGTCGCGGATGTACTTTGACCGCGTGCTGCGCCAGTCCGGCCTGTTTGACCGGCTCGAGGCCATGGGCATCGAGGAGGGCGACACGGTGAGCATCTACGATCTGGATTTTGAGTTCCGCTTCTGAACCAAACAAATTCCCCGCCGGACGCTGCCTGCGTCCGGCGGGGATTGCTTTTATTCTGTCGCTTCCGGCTTTTGCTCCGGTTCGCTTTCTGCCTTTGACGCCTCCGGCAGGACCACCGGCACGAACTGCTTGGCGATCTTGTTGTTGCCGGATTTGGCGCTGAAGTAGCCGATGACGCTGAACGTGAGCGCGCCGACAAAGTTGACGAACAGATCCTGCATCGTGTCATACAGGCCAACATCCAGATAGCCGCCGAGACCGAGCGACTCGCCGTTGACAGCCACGTCCGTGATGTTATCCATCAGAATGGGAATATTGTTGTTCGTCGGGTCGAGCGTCACGGAGGCGAAGGAGTGGATGATCGTGTCCTTCTGCATATCCATGTGGAACAGGTAGTCCATCGAAAACTCGAAAAACTCCCACAGCACACCGACCGTCATGGAAAAGCAGAACGCCACCAGCGCCAGAAACACCGGCGAGAGCTTAAAATGCTGCGGTTTGTTGCGGTTGAGCAGATCCACCATGGCAAAGCCGAACGCCGCGCTGATGAAGCCCGTCGTCGTGTGCAGCATAGAGTCCCAGTGCGGGTAGGTGATGAAATAGCTCTTGAGCTCGCCAAGGATCTCGGCAGCGAAAATGAAGATCAGGATAATGATCTCCAGCGCGCTCGGCAGCTCGATGCGGAAGTTGCGCTCCACGAACCGCGGCAGCATGAACAAGATCAGCACCAGCACACACACGAACGTGCTCTCATAGTTCTTATGGATGATCGTCATGACCATGACGCCGATGACGATCAGACGCAGGATCCAGTAGACGGCCACGACCGCCGGCTTCGGTTTATATTTCTGGTTTTCCTGCTCCATCTTTTTCAGGATCTTCGGGTCGCTCATATTTATCCTCGCTTATCCGTTTCTCTGTCGGTTTCTCTCCGGCTGCCGCCGGTCCGCGCCGCGACATAGATAATCAGGTACAGCACCAGCGACAGCGCAAGCGCCGCAAACACATCCAAAATGGAGTGCTGCTTGACAAACACCGTGGCCGCGCAGATCGCAACGGCAATGATGACCGCCGGGATGCGCACCTTTTTTAAATATTTGCTGTCAAACGTCACGGCCAGCACGGCCATGCAGCCGACCACGTGCATACTCGGCAGGACATTCGTCGGCGTGTCGGCCGAATAGATCGCGTTGACCAGCCAGCCGCACAGCGTGCTCGTGTCCACTACGGACGGGCGCAGCAGCTGGCAGTTCGGCCAGATCATGCAGATCGTCAGCGAGATGGAAAAGCCCGCAATGATAAACGCCGCATAGCGGATGAACGCGCGGCGATCGTCCTTGAGCAGCGTCACAACGACCGGAACGATCAAAAACGGGTACCAGAGCACATAGGCCAGAATGAACCCCGGCAAAAACGGGATCTTATCATCCAGCGGCAGGTACGACACGAAGCACCCCTCCGTCGAGGGCACCATGCGCTCGACCAGCGCAAACCAGATCAGATAAATGGGCAAATACAACACCAGCAGCACATATTTATGTTCCTGAATATATTTCTTCATCAATCCGTCTCCTTATCCATGCAAACGCGCACCTGTTCGGTCAGGTGCCCGCCTCGATCTCCGTGATGCGGCCCAGCAGGCGAATCAGCTCGCGGGAATCCTGCTCGCCCAGCTGCTCCAAAACGCACCGCACATGTGTATGCAGCGTGGTGCGCATCTGCTCTGTTGACGTGCGGCCGAACTCCGTCAGCTGCACCACAACGCGGCGCCGGTCACAGTCATCTGCGCAGCGGCGCAGCATCCCCTTTTCCTCCAACGCGCGCAGCATCGCAGCCGTGCGCGGCGCACTCACGCCCAGGACCTCCCGCAGCGCGCCCGGCGTGCTGCGTCCGCCGTGCTCATTGAGATAGCTCAGCAGGAAGTTTTCGCCCTTCAGGTGCTCCTGGACGCTCTGCGGAATGCAGGACCGGTTCAAAGAAGTAACCGTCTGCAGCAATTCCTCGGTCAGTCGCTGCAATTCCATGATGCCGCCTCCTTTTTGTTAACCCCGTTAATCAGCATTTCGTAATGTTAACACTCCGCCCGGCGATTGTCAAACCTAATTTATGGGATTTCCGTGCTTTTGATCCGATGCTTTTTTTCACTCGCTGCACCACTGCCGGACACATGGCGCCGCTCTGTGAAAAAAATGCGCAAACGGGAAAAAATTTGGCACATTTGCAAAATGATGCAACATTTTCAGCGTCTCATGCATTATAATTATTGACGAGCAATCATCAATGTGTTATTTTATGAATAGACTGTAAACAATGCATTTTTCACCCACAGCAACCGTTCCCCCGCACTCCCTCGCGATCTCTTTTTATCGATCACCAGCTAATGTGAAAGGCGGATGTAATCAACATGAAAAAAGCAACTCATCGCAAGCAGGCACTCATGATTGCCATCTTCTTGCTGGCATTCACGCTGTCGCTGTTTTCGTTCGGCACGACTCCGGCGGCGGCCGGCAACGTGGCGGGCGTGAGCACGCACCTGTTTTTGACAGTCTTGCGCGACTATGACCACGATGCGACCTTCTCCGTGACCTACACGGACGCGCTCGGCACGCACACGAAGCCCTATCATGCCGGCATGGAAGTGACGGCGTGGTCCCCCGTGACCATCACCTGCACCAACCACCATGTCTACGACTGGAGCATTGATGCCGATGTTCAGGAGGCCACCATCGTCGGCGTCGGCGGGATCACCTACCCCGGCGGCACGGGCATCCATGTCAAGGGCACGAATACCATCAAGGCGTTTGCCACGAACTTCGGTCTGCACTACATCAATATCGTTGTCATCCTCGGCGAGGGCAATGATAACGGCGGCGACAACGGCGGCGGCAAAGACCCGAATGGCAATAATCCAGACGGGAATAATCCTGACGGGAATAATCCTGACGGAAACAACCCGGACGGGAATGGCCCGGACGGCAACAATCCGGACGGCAACAATCCGGACGGCAATAATCCGGACGGCAACAATCCGGACGGCAATAATCCGGGTGGCAATAATCCGGACGGCAGCAAGTCGAACACCCCCAAGACCGGCGACACACGTCTGATCTGGCTGGTCATTGCGCTGGCAGTGATCTTCGTGGCGACCTTCGCTGCGACCTACTACAACCGCAGGAAGAACAAGCACCACGGCGCCTGATCTTCACTCTCATGCAGTTAAAATGGGCAGCGTCAAATGACACTGCCCATTTTCTTATCAGGAGTTTTGTATGAAAAAAACCGTTCTCATCGTGATCCGCGTCGTCTGCATCGTCGGATTCTTGGTCTGCGTTGGCGTGCTCGGCTGGTACTGGCACAGTGACCGCAGCGACCGCGCTGTCGCAGAGGCGCTCGCCGCCGCGCATGACACAGCCAGTGCGGAGGCCATGGAGCAGGTGCGTGCAGTTGCCGCCGACAATGCGGATACGATCGGCTGGCTGCGGATCGACGGCACCAACATCAACAACGTCGTCATGTTTGCCCCCGACACGCCGGGCAAGTACCTGCACATGGACTTCTACGGCAAGTGGTCGTACCGCGGCACGCTGTATGTCGCCGAAAACTGCGATGTGCGCACGGCGGACAACATCCTCATCTACGGGCACCACATGAAAGACGGCAGCATGTTCGGCTCCCTGATCTCCTACAAGGATGCGGCATTTCGCGCTGCGCACCCGATCGTGCAGTTTGACACGCTCTACGCCTCCCATTCGTATGAGGTCGTGGCCGCGATCGAAACGGAAATCCCCGCTGAGGGCTCTGACGCCTTTCGATATTATGACTGCGTCGGCACGGACGCGCAGCAGTTTGCGCAGTATTGCGCATTCATTGAAGAAAACCGCTGCTACGACACTGGCATCACGATCTGGCCCAGTGATCGGCTGCTCACGCTGTCCACCTGTGCATACCACACTGCAAACGGCCGCTTTCTGGTCGTGGCGCGGCAGGTCGACTGAAGGAAAACCCAATACGAAAAACCCCGCCATCCGATGGATGGCGGGGTTTTGACTTGGAAACTCAGTTCAGGGCAGCCTTCGCCTGCTCGCACAGAGCGGTGAACGCAGCGGGGTCATGGATCGCGGTCTCGGAGAGCATCTTGCGGTTCATGTCGATGCCGGCCAGCTTCAGGCCGTGCATAAAGGTGGAGTAGTTCATGCCGTTGGCTTTGCAGCCGGCGCTAATACGGGTGATCCACAGCTGACGGAAGTCTCTCTTCTTCTGCTTGCGGCCGACGTAAGCGTAGCGGCCGGACTTCATCATCTGCTGGTTGGCCATCTTATAGTGGCGGGACTTGTTGCCCCAGTAGCCCTTCGCGAGGCCAAGGATCTTTTTTCTATGTTTGCGCGTCATCATCGCGCCCTTAACTCTTGCCATTGTTGTTTCCTCCTATTGTGCGGTCAATCCTTATTTATAAGGAATCATTTTTCTGATGGTCGCTTCAGTAGTCGCATCCGCATAAGTGGTGGAACGCAGACGACGGCAGCGCTTGGTATCCTTCTTGGTAAGAATGTGGCTCTTGAACGCATGGGCACGCTTGACCTTGCCGTTCTTGGTGAGATTGAATCTCTTCTTCGCGCCACTGTGAGATTTCAGTTTGGGCATTGTATTTTCTCCTTCCTTGGTTTGCTTACTTCTTACTATTGGTGTTCTGCGGCTTCGGCGACAGGAACATAGACATGTTGCGTCCCTCCAGCTTGGGCTGCTTGTCGAGGTTGGCAATGTCCGCGCACTTGGCGGCAAAGTCACGCAGGAGCTGTTCACCGATGTTGGTGTGCGCCATTTCACGGCCGCGGAAGCGGATCGTCACCTTCAGGCGGTCGCCGCCCTGCAGGAACTTCTGGCCGTTTTTCAGCTTGGTGTTGAAGTCGTTCTCGCCGATGCCGGGCGACATGCGGATCTCCTTGACTTCGATCACATGCTGATTTTTTCTGGCTTCCTTCTCGCGCTTGGCCTGCTCGAAACGGTACTTGCCGTAGTCCATGATCTTGCAGACCGGCGGGTTGGAACCCGGAGCGATCTTCACGAGGTCGAGGTCCTTCCCCTCGGCGATCTCCAGCGCAGCGGCCGAGGACATGATGCCCAGCTGAGCGCCGTCAGCGCCGATGACGCGGACTTCCTTATCGCGGATCTCTTCGTTGATCTGATAGTTTGCAGTTGCGATACGAACACACCTCCATTGGTTGCATCGGGAGCGGTGGCTCCGGGAACAAAAAAGCACGGATGCAAGACACATCCGCGCGCATAAAACACACACAACTCCCAAACGGGAGCGGGTTTTATTGACCGCGGACCGCCTTTGCGGCCGGGTGAGGCTGCCCAGAGGGCGCCCACTTCGTTGTCAGCTTTTATACTATAGCAGTCCCGGCGCGATCTGTCAAGGGTTTTCTGCGCCGGGCTGGCAAAAACGCGGACTGAATTTGGCCTCCCGGGGACATACTCCCCCACGGAGGCGAAATCCATATGAAAGTACTCGAATACGGCGGTGTGTTCACCGCCGGCGGACTGGGCTACGGCGGGCTGGAACTGCTCTGGCGCGGCCGGACGCACTGGTCGATGCTGCTGTGCGGCGGCGTGTGCGTCGTGCTGATCTATCTGATCGCGGGGCGCGAGCGAACCGTGCTCTGGCGGCGCTGGACGCTGTGCGCGGCCGCCGTCACGACGGTGGAGTATTTCACCGGCGTGCTCGTCAACCTGCGCCTCGGCTGGAACGTCTGGAACTACGCAGACCGGCCGCTCAACGTCCTCGGGCAGATCTGCCCGCTGTATTCCCTGTTCTGGTTTCTGCTTGCCATCCCCGGCGTGTGGCTGGGGCGGACCGTGCGGCAAAAGCTCGCCGCCCGGCAGAGTCAGTAAGTGGTGTCCTGCTGGGTTTCCGGCTGAGCAGGCGCTTCCGGCTGAGCAGGCGCTTCCGGCTGCTGCGGCGCGGCCGCCGCCTCGGCAGCCTGCTGCTCCTGCGCCATGGCGATCTTCACGATGCGGCTGGTGCCGAGCCGGTCTGCGCCGAGGCGGATAAACTCCTCCGCGTCGGCAAGGCTTGCGATGCCGCCGGCGGCCTTGACCTTCACGTGCGGCGGGCAGCAAGTGCGCAGCAGGCGCACATCGTCCGCCGTGGCGCCGCCGGTGGAAAAGCCGGTGGAGGTCTTGATATAGTCGGCCCCGCTGTCGGACACGATGCGGCAGAGCATGCGCTTTTCCTCCTCGGTCAGCAGGCAGCACTCAATGATGACCTTGAGGATGCGGCCGCGGCTGACCTCGCGCACGGCGCGGATATCGGCCGCGACATCGTCCCAGCAGCCGTCCTTGACCATGGCCAGGTTGATGACCATGTCCACCTCATCGGCGCCGTTGCGGATGGCCTCGGCCGCCTCGAACGCCTTGACAGCCGGGGTGTTGTACCCATTCGGGAAGCCGATGACCGTGCAGATGCGCAGGCGGTCGCCGACATATTTTTTCGCCCCGGCAACATGGCACGGCGGGATGCACACACTGGCGCAGCCGTAACGCATGCCCTGATCGCAGATGGCGCGGATCTCCGCCGCGGTGGCATCCACGCGCAGGAGCGTATGGTCGCAGCGGGAAAGAATCTCTCGAAGTTCCATGATCGTTCGTCCTTTCTGATGAGACACGAAAAATAGGTGCTCTTATTATACCGCGTCCGGCCGCATTGCACAAGACGCATATTTTCCGCCGCCGGCACATAGGCTGTGGTACCCAACAAGAGAGGTGCAGCACATGGACGAACTGGAACAAAACAACTATGCCGAGCTCTGCGGCACGCTGGCGGCGCCGCCCGTGCTGTCGCACGAAAACCGGCAGGAGCGCTTTTTCACCTTCCCGCTCGAGACACAGCGGCTGTCCGGCACGATCGACCGTGTGAATGTCGTCGTGCGCGAGCGGCTGCTGGCCGAGATGCCGCTGGAGGAATCGGCAAGGCTGTGCGTGATCGGCGATGTGCGCTCGTTCAATAACCGCCGCGGGCCGGGCGCGAAGCTGGTCATCACGGTGTTCGCGCGCGACATCTCGCTCAGCGACGAACCGTATGACCGCAACCTGATCCTGCTCAGCGGTACGCTTTGCAAACCACCGAACCTGCGCACGACACCGATGGGCCGCGACATCTGCGACCTGATGCTGGCCGTGAACCGGCACTACGGCCGCAGCGACTACCTGCCGTGCATCACCTGGGGCGCGCGCGCATGCGAGACCGCGCTCTGGGACGTGGGCACGCGCGTGTCCCTCGAAGGGCGGCTGCAAAGCCGCAGCTACATCAAGGTGCTGGACACCGGCGCCGTCGAGCGTACGGCGTTCGAGGTGTCCGTACTCGACATCTGCCGGCTGTCGGCGCCGGACGACTGAACGCACATACCGGCCAACAAAGCGCGCCCCGCAGATTTTTCTGTGGGGCGCCGGTCATTCTATCCATTTTATCATCCCGCGAGCGCGGACACGAGCACTTCGAAGCCCTGCACGCTGCCGTCCGCCGCCGTGCCCTGCCCACGCAGGACATAGATCGGATAGAGCGCATAGTCGCCCTCGGCATTGAACCCGGCGTTCATGTAGTACGCCTGCTCAAACCCTGTGATCGTGCAGTCTGTGAGCTCCTGCGCGATATTCGCCGAGAAGTCGTGCGCATCCAGCCGTGCCTGTACGGTCTTGGCGTCCGCCAGGCGGACGGTCCTGGTGCCGCCCATCTTGAGCGGGGCATACAGCTGCGTCAGTGCCGTCACATTGCCGTCCCGGTCAAAGGAAATGGAGATATGGTACTGTCCATACACCATCCGGCCGTTGACCTCGGGCGTCACATCGACCGTTTTGCTGCTCACGTTCGTCTCATAGGTTGCGCTGCTGAAGACGATCCGGGACGTGTCGGCGAGTTCCGGTTCAAACTTTTTCAGCCGCTCGCGCACGATCTGCTCGAGCTGCGCGTCCGTCGGGAATTCGCTCAGGTCACCCCGCGTCAGCTCCTCGGTCGGCGTGTAGTACTGGATGTAGCCGGTCTGCGCATCATACGAGAGACGGCCCGCCAGCTGCGTCTGCATCGTGTCCGCGTCCATATCCAGCAGCGCGGCCGCCAGTGCCATGGAATACGCCTTGTCCACATAGCTTTTGTAAACCGTATCCCTTCCCTTATCCGGGAGCGTGATCGTATCCGGCAGCGTGAGATCCAGCGTCGGTTCCATGCCCGTGGTCGCCAGCACCAGCTTGCTCTGCGCGCCACAGGCACTCAGCGCCAGCAGCAGCGTCAGCACCGCCAGCAGCAGGCAGAGTCGTTTTCTTCGCGTCATATTCGGTCGCTCCTTTCCGTATTTTTCAGATGTTTTCCAATGCATTTCCAAACTCAGGATACCAATTTCCTAAATATTTTTCAAGTGAATGAACCGTGAAAAAAAACACAGGAGACGTTTCCGTCTCCTGCGTGGCTTCATTTTTCCGGCACGATCTCGATCCAGTACCCGTCCGGGTCCTCGATGAAGTAGATGCCCATGCCGGGGTTTTCAAAGCAGATGCAGCCCATGGCCGCGTGCTTTGCGTGCGCGGCGTCCATGTCCGGCACGGAAAACGCGAGGTGGAACTCCCCCTCGCCGAGGTCATACGGCTGCGTGCGGTCACGCAGACCGGTCAGCTCGAGCTGAAACGGCGAGTGCCCGTCGCCCAGAAACACGAGCCGGAACGAACCGTCGGCCGCATCCTTCGTGCGCACAGGCTCCAGCCCGAGCGCGTCATGGTAAAAGCGCACACTGCGCTCGAGATCGAGGACATTGAAATTAAAGTGATTGAAGGTAAACATACCGCGCCTCCCAAATGTATTCTGTCTGTCCCAAGTATAGCGGCTGCGGGGCGTGTTGTCAAAGCAAGGCCGCAAAAAACAGTTGGAATTTCATGCCGGGCACGGTATAATGATGGTGCTAGACTGGGATATTGGAGGCGCGCCATGGATAAGACAGGACGCGCGCCCGGCTTCCCCATGGAGCCGGAGCTGCAGGAATTTCATACCGGCGCGGCCGTGCACGCTTACCGCACGTTCGGCTGCCACGCGCTCCCCGGCGCGTCTGGGCACCGCTTTGCCGTCTGGGCGCCGCACGCACAGCGCGTCGCGCTCGTGGGCGACTTCAACGGCTGGGACACGGCGGCAACGCCGATGGACCGCCTGCCGGACGGCACGTGGGTGCAGACCGTGGACGGTCTGCGCGACGGGGCGCTCTATAAATACGCCGTCACCGGCGCCGACGGCCAGACGGTGCTCAAGGCCGACCCCTTTGCCACGCACTGCGAGACCGGGCCCGCGACCGCATCCAAAGTCTGGGCAATCGAGGGCTACGTCTGGCATGACCGGAGCTATCTGCGCCGCCGCGCCGCGCGCGATGTGTACCGCGCGCCGATGAGCATTTACGAGGTGCACCTCGGCTCCTGGCGCCGGCCGGAGACCGGCCTGCCGTGGTACCGCTCGATCGCAGACGAGCTGGCAGACTACTGCCGAGAGATGCGCTACACGCACGTGGAGCTGCTGCCCGTGACGGAATACCCCTACGAGGGCTCCTGGGGCTATCAGGTGACCGGGTACTACGCCCCCACCAGCCGCTACGGCACGCCGCAGGACTTCATGTACTTTGTCGACACGCTCCACCGCGCCGGAATCGGCGTGATCATGGACTGGGTCCCGGCGCACTTTCCAAAAGACGCGCACGGGCTCGCGCGCTTTGACGGCACACGGCTCTACGAGTGCAAGGACGCGCGCATGGCCGAGCATCCGGAGTGGGGCACGCTCATTTTCGACTATGCAATGCCGGAGGTGCAGAGCTTTCTCATCTCGTCGGCCATGTCGTTTTTCGACCGCTATCACATCGACGGCATCCGCGTGGACGCGGTGTCCTCGATGCTGTATCTCAACTACGCCCGGCGCGACGGCGAATGGACGCCGAACCGCGACGGCGGCAACATCAACCTCGGCGCGGTCGCCTTTCTGCAAAACCTCAACACGGCCGTGCTCACGGCGTGGCCCGGCTGCGTGACGGTCGCGGAGGAATCCTCCGCCTACCCCGGCGTGACGAAGCCGCCCTACGACGGCGGTCTCGGCTTCAGCTTCAAGTGGGACATGGGCTTCATGCACGACACGCTCGACTATCTGGAGCTCGACCCCTACTTCCGCAAATACCACCACGACAAGCTGACGTTCTCGATGATGTACGCCTTCTCCGAGAACTTCATCCTCGCGTTTTCGCACGACGAGGTCGTACACGGCAAGAAGTCGATGCTCGACAAGATGTACGGCACCTATGAGCAGAAGTTTGCCACACTGCGCGCGCTCTACGGCTATCAGTTCGCGCACCCGGGCAAGAAGCTCACGTTCATGGGCTCGGAATTCGGCCAGTTCATCGAGTGGAACTACAAGCAGGGGCTCGACTGGCTGCTGCTCGACTACCCAATGCACAAAGCCATGCAGCGCTGGTGCAGCGCGCTCAACGCCTGCTACCGCGGTAACCGCACGCTCTGGGACATCGACGACGGCTGGGACGGCTTCACATGGCTGAACGTGGACGACGCCGAGCGCAGCGCCATCGCCTTCCTGCGCACGGCGCGCAACGGCCGCCGGCTCGTGTGCGTGTGCAACTTCACGCCCGTGCGCTATGACGATTTTGTCATCGGCCTGCCCAAGCGCGGCGTGCTGCGCGAGCTGCTGTCGAGCGACAGCGAGGAATTCGGCGGCTCCGGCGTGCACAACGCGCCCGAGATCCGCAGCGAGGACGTGCCCTTCGGCGCGCTCCCCTGCTCCGCGCGCGTGACGCTGCCGGAGCTTGCCACCGTATACTTCACCTTCACGACCCGGTAAAGGAGGAAACGCCATGAAACCCGAACTGCGCGCAGCGCTGGCCGAAAAAGGCCGCTGCGACCTGCCCGGCGTGCTGCTGGCAGCCGCCGAGTGCGCGCCGCTGGCCAAGACCGGCGGCCTTGCGGACGTTGTGGGCACGCTGCCGAAAAGTCTGGCCACGCTCGGCTTCGACGCGCGCATCATCACGCCGTACCACCGCGTGATCAAGGAAAAGTACGCATCTCAGGTCACGCACCTGACGGATTTTTATATCGACCTCGGCTGGCGGCACCAGTACGTCGGCATCGAGCGGCTGCTGCTCGACGGCATCGTCATCTACCTCGTGGACAACGAGTTTTATTTCGGCGGCCGCATCTATCTCGGCGGCGAGGCCGAGGGCGAGCAGTACGCGTTTTTCGCCCGCGCGATCCTGGAGGCGCTGCCCCGGCTGGACTTCACGCCCGAGATCCTGCACTGCAACGACTGGCACACGGCCGTGCTGCCCATGCTGATGAAAACGCAGTACGCCGGCAGGATGCAGTCGCGCATGCAGACGCTGCTGACCATCCACAACATCGCCTATCAGGGCAAGTTCTCCTTTGAATTTATACAGGACCTGCTCGGCATCGACGCGCGCTATTACACGCCCGAGTTCATGGAGCTCAACGGCTGCGCGAACCTGCTCAAGGCCGGCTGCGTCTTTGCCGACCACATCAACACCGTCAGCCCGAGCTACGCGGGCGAGATCCGCACGGCGGCTTACGGTGAGGGGCTCGAGGGGATTCTCAACGCCCGGCAGCACCAGCTGTCCGGCATCCTCAACGGCATCGACACCGCCGTTTTTGACCCCGCGCACGACGGCGGCATCGCCGCGCCCTACTCCGCCGACGACCTGAGTGGTAAAGCCGCCTGCCGCGCCGCGCTGTGCCGGGAGCTCGGGCTCGAGATCGGCGCGCACACGCCCATCGTCGCCATGGTCACGCGCATGACGCCGCAAAAGGGCTTCGACCTTGTGCAGTGCGTGCTCGACGAGCTCATGAATGAGCAGGACATGGCGTTTGTGCTCCTCGGCACCGGCAACGCCGAATACGAGGACTTCATGCGCAGCGCCGAGTGGCGGCACAAGGGCCGCCTGTGCGCCTACATCGGCTACGACGAGGCACTGTCGCACCGCGTATACGCGGGCAGCGACTTTCTGCTCATGCCGTCGAGCTTTGAGCCGTGCGGCCTGTCGCAGATGATCGCCATGCGCTACGGCACGCTGCCGATCGTGCGCGAGACCGGCGGCCTGCGCGACAGCGTGCAGCCGTATAATCAATTCACCGGCGAGGGCACCGGCTTCTCGTTTGCAAACTTCAACGCCTATGAGCTGGCGGACACCATCCGCCGCGCGCTCGCGCTTTATCGCGACGAGCACAACGCCTATTGCCGCGTGCAGCGGCAGGCCATGTCGCAGGACTTCAGCTTCACGCGCTCGGCGGAGGACTACGCGCACCTGTACCTGCTCCTGCTGCCGGAGGACACCGCGCCGAAGCATGACGCGGCCGACGAGGCCTTCCGCAGCCCCATCGGCGCGGTGGAGACCGGCGCGTCCGTGCGCCTCGCCTTTGCGGACACGGAGACGCTCGTGTTTGACGCCGCCGTGGAGATCTACGGCGATGCGTACAGCGACACCGTTGCGATGACGCAGACGGCCGCCGGTTTTGAAGCAGCCGTGACCCTGCCCGCCGCGCCGCAGGCGCTGCGCTACCGGTTCCGTCTCGCGTGCAACGACGGCGGCATCCGCTGGCTGTGCACCGCGCCGGACGGCCGACATGCCCGGCTGTGCGACGCACCGACCGACGGCTGGCGTCTGACGGTCTATCGCGCCGGATTCACGACCCCGGCGTGGTTCCGCACCGGCGTGATGTATCAGATCTTCCCCGACCGCTTCGCGCGCGACAGCTCCGCCACCGCGCAGCGCGGCATGGAGCACCACCGCCGCATGGGCCAGACCGTACACTACCACGCCGATTGGGACGAATCCGTCGAGTGGCAGGCCAACACGCCGGAGGGCGAATACGCCCCCGTCGACTTCTACGGCGGTACCCTGCGCGGCATCGCCGACCGGCTGCACTACCTGCAAAAACTCGGCGTGACGGTGCTGTATCTCAACCCGATCTTCGAGAGCGCCTCCAACCACCGGTACGACACCGGCGATTACCGGAAGGTCGACCCCATCCTCGGCACGAACACGGACTTCAAAAAGCTCTGTGCGGCCGCGGCGGACTGCGGCATCCGCATCGTGCTCGACGGCGTGTTCGCCCACACGGGCGCCGACAGCCGCTACTTCAATCGCTTCCGGCACTATCCCGGCTGCGGCGCCTACAACAGCCGCAGCTCCGTCTATACGCGCTGGTACGCCTTCACACACTACCCGGACGGCTACAAGTGCTGGTGGGACTTCAAGGACCTGCCCGCGATCAACGCCGCCAACCCCGACTGGCGCAAATATATGATCTCCGGCGAGCGCAGCATCGTCAAGACCTGGCTGCACGACGGCGCGTCCGGCTGGCGGCTGGATGTGGCCGATGAGCTGCCGGACGATGCGCTGCGCGACATGCGCGCCGCTGCCAAAGCAGCCGATCCCGACAGCGTGCTCCTCGGCGAGGTCTGGGAGGACGCCGTAACGAAGGTCAGCTACGGCGAGCGGCGGCAGTACGCGCTCGGCGACGCGCTCGACAGCGTGATGAACTACCCCCTGCGCGACGCTCTGGTCACGTTTTTGACCGGGCGCACCACAGCGCGCGCGCTGGCGGACTTGCTGCTGAGCCAGCGGCTGAACTATCCGCAGCCATTGTACTACGCGCTCATGAACCTGACGGCGAGCCACGACGTGGCGCGCACGCGCTCGGCGCTGGCGCTGGACTTTGACCCCCGCAGCCGCACGCGCGCGGAGCTCGCGGAGCTCGAGATCACGGACGCCATGGCCGCGCGCGGCGCGCGGCTGCAGGTTCTGGCGGCGGCCGTGCAGTTCTGGCTGCCGGGCATCCCGTCGATCTACTACGGTGACGAGGCCGGTATGCAGGGCCTGTGCGACCCGTTCAACCGCGCACCGCTGCAGATGTGCGACACGCAGATGCTGCAGTGGTATGCGCAGCTGACCGCCCTGCGCCATGCGCACCCGGCGCTCACGCGCGGCGAGGTCGCCGTGTTCGCACCGGCGGGCGGCGTGCTGTGCATCCTGCGCGTCATCGCGGACGAGCGGGACGCCTTCGGCGAGGATGCGGAAGACGAGGCGCTGCTGCTGATCGTCAACCGCGCAGCACACCCGGTGCGCTGCCACGTGGAGCTCACCCGCCCCGGCGCCGGCCTGTGCGAAGAGACACGGCTCGCCTTCGTGCGCAGCGAGTATGACTGCGCCGTTGACTGCTTTGACGATACCCACATTGCCCTGCATGACGGCGTGGGCGCATTTGACCTGCCGCCCTGTGCCGCAAAAATCTACAGATTGGAGAACCGACATGGAACTGAAACTGGATCGTAACAAAACCTATGGTCTGGCGCTTGAGGGCGGCGGCGCGAAGGGTGCCTACCAGATCGGCGCGTGGAAAGCCCTGCGCGAGGCGGGCATCCGCTTTTCCGCCGTGTCCGGCACGTCCGTCGGCGCGCTCAACGGCGCCATGATCGTCATGGACGACCTTGAAAAGGCTGAAAACGTCTGGAACAACATTCACTTTTCCCAGGTCATGGACGTGGACGACGAGGAAATGCGCCGCCTCATGAACCGCGACATCCCGCTCTCCGAGCTCAAGAGCACGCTGCGCAGCGTGGCCGACATCGTGCGCAACCGCGGCTTTGACGTGACGCCGCTGCGCAAATGGGTCGCCGAGGTCGTGGACGCGGACAAAGTCTGCCACTCGGACACGGACTTTTTCATCGTCACCTACTCCCTGTCCGACCATCAGGAGCTGGAGCTCAAAGCCTCCGATCTTGACAAGGACGAATTGTGCGACATGCTGCTCGCGAGCGCATACCTGCCGGCGTTCCGGCTGGAAAAGCTCGGCGGCAAGTATTATGCCGACGGCGGCGTGCAGGACGTGGTGCCCATCCACGCACTGGTGGAAAACGGCTGCAAGGATATCATCGCCCTGCGTATCTTCGGCTTCGGCATTGAAAAGCGTTTCCGCATCCCGGACGATGTGCACGTGACGACGATCGGCCCAACGGTCGACCTCGGCAACATTCTGAACTTCGACGCCGAACAGAGCCGCCGGAATATGCGCCTCGGCTATTTTGACGCGCAGCGCGTGCTCTACGGGCTCTACGGCAGCACGTATTATATCGACCGCACAATGTCCGAGGACACGGCGCGCCAGCAGCTGCTCGAGTACATTGGGCTCGGCGAGCACTCCCTGCGCACGTTCCACGAGAAGGCGCTGCCGCAGATCGCAAAGGCGCTCAAGTGCGACGGGGATTATTATGACCTGCTCATCGCCGTGCTCGAGCATGACGCGCGCGCGCTCGGCATCGAGTCCGAGCGGATCGTGACGGATATGGAGCTGCTCCAGGCGATCCTCGCCCAGCCGGAGCTGCCGGAGGCCATCGTGCCAGCGCAGGAGCCGGACGCCCCGGCAAAACCGGAGCCGGAGCCGGAATCGTCCGCGCAGGCCGCTGCGCCCAAAGCCGCCGATGAAGTCGCGGCCAAGGCAGCTGAGCTGTCGCAGGACATTGAAAAGCACATCAACCGTCTCCTCGGCAAGATGCGGCCGCGCCGCAACCGGCCAGGCACGGCGGAAAACGCTGCGCCGGAAGCCGACGCAGACGGGCCGGAAAAAGAATGAACGCACCGGGGCGGCCGCACGGCCGCCCCATTTTTGAGCTGCGGAGCGCCCGAAACCGGTTGGAAATCATGGATTTTCACAGGCCGCGGGTTTCCGCTTGCAAATGTTGATGTTCTCTGGTATGATGCTTATTGGTTAGAGCTATCTAACTTTCGAAAACAACCTGATCAATAGCAAAAAGGAAGCTGTCTTATGCAAACATTTTGGGGGATCCTGATCCCGTTTCTCGGCACCGCGCTGGGCGCGGCATGCGTGTTCTTTATGAAGAAAGCGCTCAGTGACGCCGTGCAGCGCTCGCTGACCGGTTTCGCCGCCGGTGTGATGGTGGCGGCTTCGGTCTGGAGCTTGCTGATCCCGGCGATCGAGCAGTCGGCAGGTATGGGGAAGCTCTCGTTCCTCCCCGCCTTTCTGGGCTTCTGGCTCGGCATCCTGTTTCTGCTCGCACTGGATCACATCATCCCGCACCTGCACGCGAACAGCGCCCAGGCCGAAGGGCCGAAGAGCCGCCTGCAGCGCACGACGATGATGGTGCTGGCCGTGACGCTGCACAACATCCCGGAGGGCATGGCCGTCGGCGTGGTATACGCCGGATACCGCTCCGGCAGCGCGCAGATCACGGCGGCCGGTGCGCTGGCCCTGTCGCTGGGCATCGCCATTCAGAACTTCCCGGAAGGGGCGATCATCTCCATGCCGCTGCGGGCGGAGGGCATGAAAAAAGGCAGAGCCTTCTGCGGCGGCGTGCTTTCCGGCGTGGTAGAGCCCATCGGCGCCGTGCTGACGATTCTGGCGGCACAGCTCGTTGTCCCTGCGCTGCCGTATCTGCTCAGTTTTGCTGCCGGAGCCATGCTCTATGTCGTGGTGGAAGAGCTGATCCCGGAGATGTCGCAGGGCGATCACTCCAATATCGGCACGGTGTTTTTCGCCGTGGGCTTCAGCATCATGATGATGCTGGACGTGGCGCTCGGATAAACAACAAAAACCACATCCGCCGGTCCGAATGGACCGGCGGATGTGGTTTTGCTTTCGGTATCTCTTACTTCGATTCCGACAGGTTTTCCGTCGCAAAGAGCGTGATCACGTTCTTCAGCGTCTCCTGATCGTAATCCTCGGCGATCGCAGATGCGTTCCAGTAAGCATAATCGCCCTCGAACCAGCTCTGCAGGTCATCGAGATCCTCCGCATAGCGGAACTCCAGGTGATAGGTGGTCGCCATCGTATCCGGAGAGAAGGCAAAGTAGGTGAATTCGCCGGAGTTTTCGTCCTCGCTCTGATAGAAAATGAAGCCGTTTTCATTTTCCTTGTCCAGCTTTCGATAAGTGTGGGAGAAAACTTTCTTGCCCTGCGTGTCCAGACCGGTGATCTTGTGGCCGTCCATCACGAACTTCGAAACCCCGCCCAGGAAATAGCAGTCGAAGGCCATGCTGTCCGGATCGGCCGCATATTTTTCGGCAGCGTCTGCGCCGTAGATCTTTGCCGTGCACATCCCGAGCAGCTTGTCCGTGGCGGCGTCCGCATTGTCCTCGCCCACCAGCGGCGCGGTGGCATCATGCCAGATGCTCCGGTAATCCGCCTTCGACAGCTCCGGGAACAGCTCCACATACGTCCCGCTGATGGTCGTCAGGTAGTCATCCGTGACCGTCTGCTGATTGGCCGCCGAGGGGGTGTTCGTGTCCGCTTTGGTCTGTCCGCAGCCGACGACCGACAGCAGGCAGATCACGCACATCAAAAATGCAGCAATTCTCTGTTTCATTGTATACATCCTGTTATTAGTTAGTCTCGTCTAACCAGCAGGAAGTCTACCATTTTGCGCCGCCCCGGGCTACTCCGTTTTGGTTTCACTGCTCCGTTTTGACGCATATCTTCCCCGTGGTCACCATTTTCCTCGCAAAGTCGCGCCGTATGTCCGCAACGCTCGTGGGAGCTATCGGCGGCATTTTCACCCCCGGCTCGTTCCTCGCGCTTCACCTCTTCGGCTCGGCAACGGGACTGTGGGGCGTTTGGAACTTCTCGTATTTTGAGCTGATGAAGGGCGTTACCTATCAGGGCAATTTCTATCAGGGCGTTGACTGGATAAGCTGGGTGCTGCTGCTGCATATGCTGCCGTGCTGCATCCCCTGCGCGGTCATCGGCTTTAAGCACTGGGCACGCCTTAAAAAGGAAGCCAAGCGTGGATAAGCAGAGCGTTGTGCTCGGCTGCGGCTGCGAGGTGTTCGGAGACGAGGCGCAGGAGCTCAAGCAGCGCTTCAAGCTGCTTCGTCTGCTCATTGCCTCGACCGCGCTGAGTATGCCGCTGCTTTGGAACCTGCCGCCGATGGTGCAGCTCGTGTTTGCTACGGCGCTGCAGCTTTACCCGGGGATGTATTTTGTGCGCAATGCCCTGCGGGGGCTGAGAAGCCTGACGATGGGCATGGATCTGCTCGTGGCGCTGTCCACGACGGCAATTTATGCTTACAGTACGGTCGTCGTGTTCACTGTGACGGAGGATATAAAGCTCTATTATCTGTGCGACGGCGTTCTCATTTCGCTTTTGCTGTTCGGGCGCTATCTCGAATCGGTCGCGATCTATCAGAGCGGTGAGGCTGTGCGCAGCTTAATGCGCTTGCAGCCCAAGACGGCGATCGTCCTGCGCGACGGTACGGAGCGGGAGATAGACGCTCAGGAGATCGTTTCCGGCGACACCGTCGTGCTGCGCACGGGCGAGCGCGTACCCGCCGACGGCGTGATAATTGAGGGCGGCTGCCTTGTGGACGAATCGCTTCTGACCGGCGAGAGCGAGCCCGTTTCAAAGTGCGCGGGAGACCGCGTGACGGGCGGAACACTCAACCGCGAGGGCAGGGCGGTATATACCGCAACCGCCGTGGGTGAAAGCTCGACCCTTCGGCAGATGGCCGATTTCGTGCGCCGCGCACAGAGCGAGAAGGCTCCGGTGCAGCGCTTTGCCGATAAAATAGCTTCCGTGTTCGTTCCGTCCGTCATCGGTCTGGCGGCGTTGGTGTGCGTGCTGTGGTTTTTCGTGTTCGCGCCCCATGACTGGGGCAAGGCGGTCTCGACCGTGTGCGGCGTGCTCGTGATCGCCTGTCCCTGTGCGCTAGGGCTTGCTACTCCCGCGGCGCTCATGACCGCGTCCGGACGCGGCGCGGAGCTGGGCATTTTGTTCAAGGGCGCCTCGGCGATAGAAAAGGCGTGGGGCGTGGATACGGTCGTATTTGACAAGACCGGCACCCTCACTCAGGGGCGCGATGTATGCCGCGTGGCTGTGCGCCATGTCGAGCGGGAGCGCAGGCTCGGGCGCTGCGGTGATGCTGGCGTTTGCTCTCGGAACGGTGCCGCTGCTGCTGGCATTCGCAATGCTCGGAGCACTGATGCCGCGGGCGTGGACGAAGTATCTGCGCAAGCTCGGCGCGGTGCTCGTAACGGCGATGGGACTGAAAATGCTCCTCGACGGGCTGCTGCTTTTGAGGTGATATAATAAAAACCGGAGTGCGGAATCTTGTCTGCACTCCGGTTTTTACGTTTGTTTTATTTCGCCGCGACGCCGTCGATATATGGCTTGCCGCGCTGCGCCTCGCGGCGGATATCCGGATGCTCAACGTCTCCCGAGACGAAGGCGATGTCGCAGCTTTGGCACCGTTAGTTTTGCTCTCGGTTTCGGGTGGCTAACAGCCCCAAGACGGCTCCGAAAGCGGCGGTCAAAGTCAAAATGAGCAGCACGCTCTGCGCGGAAAGCCGATCCAGCATTATGCCGCCGGCAAGGGTTGCCGCTATGGTGCCCAAAGAAGCCGCCGCGGCAGTCATGGTTTGCCCTTTGGCCGAATCCGCAGCCGGCACGGTGCGTTCGACATAGTCCACTATCGCAGGGGTATACAGGCCAAACGAAAGACCGTGGAAAAGGTATGCCGCAAACAGCGCGGGCACACTGCCTGCCAAGCTGATAGCCAATAGCTTGATCGGAAAGAACAGCAGGCTCAGCCTTAGACAGCGCTTGCGCATTTTTGTGCTTACCCGACTGTAAGCCAGCATGGCGGGAAACTCAATGACGGCCGAGAAGAAGCTGAGTCGTCCGAGATCTGCATAATTACCTCGCAGATTTTGCACCACGTTGATCAAGAAATTGTTTACCGTGTTATTTGCCGCAAAAATGACCGCAATACCTAACAGCAAAAGACAAAAGCGCGGCATGGCGCGCATGAAGGAGAGCAGGGAAGCCTTGCCCTCTTCCTTTTTTTCGCCCAAGTCAACATGGGCGCAGACCCGATGCAGGGACAGGAGAACGGGCAGCTGTATTACCGCAGTGCAGACAATGGCAATAGGAATAATTGACGTTGAGAGCATCTGCACCAGCGCACCCATCGCCAATGCCGTCAGTGCGAAAGCCAAAGAGCCGACGCCTCTGGAAAGACCGAAGCTAAGGTCGGAATCAGCCTTTTGTATCAGCCCGGCAATCTTAATATATAACGGGTTTAACGACAGGCTGCACGCAAAACAAATGATCAGGAAGAGTCCCGTAAACAGATCTCTGCCGGAGTGAAGCACAAGGGAACAGGCTGCGGCAATCAGTAAGCCGAGTGCTGCCGTTGCTGCTGAAAACAGACGCAAGCGTCCGCGGTCTATTTCTGCACCGAGAAGGATAGAGCCCGAAAAACCCAGCAGATTTCCAAGCGCCGCGACCAATCCGACCTGCGCGTTGGAAAAGCCCAGCGCCCGCATAAAACTGACGGCAAAGCAGAACAGGGAGGCTGCACTGCACCAGTAGAGTGCTTGCAGCAGAGTGTATTTTCTTCTGTTCACGGCACATCTCCCTTTAAAATGCAGGAACGGATCTTGTCACGAGTCATATCCGGACATAAGCTCCGTTTCTGTTTTGCCTGACTCGGTCAGAGCTTCAGCTCCAACTCTGCCTCCGGCTCTCTGGACCTGATGAGCCGGCTGTTTAACTGCCGGAGCGCACTGGCCAAGGCAGATATCTGTTCGTCGCTGAAAGACTCCAGCTCGTCGAAAAATGCCTCGAAAGTGTTCCAATTCAAGCTGGCGGAGTAATTTCGGTATACTTCCAGCCCCTTCTCCGAGGGCCTCAGCAGAATGTTCTTTCGGTTGCGTGTAGTCTGATACTTGTTCACCAGCCCATACGCACACAGCGCCTTAACGATTTTTGAGAAGGTGCTTTGAGCAATGCCCAGCCGCTCGGATATCATGTTCATATTCATATAAGCATCGTCATCCGAGTGCTCCAGAATATATTCAAACACCTGCCACTCCTGAGAGTTAAGGCAAATATCATCTGCCACGGAAAAACGTGTTGCAGACAATCTTTGTGTAATATTCGAGTGGCGAACGAGCTCTGCCACCAGCGGCCGATAACGGCCCATCCATCCGGTTTCCATTAGCATCTTCCTTTTCTCGGCCTAAATAAACTGTGTCCGAACCTATGCTTATTATGCCATTTTTTCGTTGTTTGTCAAGTTCCACAAAACAGCTATCCATATTTTGTGCAGTAAAAATACTTGACGGCCGTGCCGTCGACGATATATTATATGTGTAGCAAATACATTCTATAGAATATTTTAGTGCTGCAATAATTTATTTAGGAGGAACAAGAGATGAAACGAAGAAGTATCATTCTGGCGATCGCGCTGGTGATTATTCTGCTTGGCGGCATTCTTTCAGTGGCGGTCGACAATGACTTCGGAAGAATGCACACCCAAAGACTATACCTTGTAAACGACAACGGCTACACGGTTACGGCCAATTTGTTTATTCCGAATGCGGCGACGGCTGAGGCACCGGCTCCGGCATTTATCGTTGTGCCCGGCGGTGACTGCCCGTCTGACATCGGAAGCCCGTGGGCAACGGAGCTGGCTCGCCGCGGCTTTGTGGTGGCCCTGGTAGACTATTCCGGATGCGGCGATACCGAGGCAGACCCGAGCTCTCAGTATTGGACCAATCCCGACGGCGCGATGGAACTGGACACCGTATATGATTTCGTGGAGTCCTTGGATTTCGTTGACTCTGACAACATAGGCGTCGGCGGTCACTCGATGGGCTCCCTCTACAGCTACCGCCTTTCGTTAGTGCGCCCGGTGAGCATGGTCGTGTCGGATGTTCGCTTCAACGATGCCCCCGCTGAGTATGATTTCAATTTCGTCCAGATATCCGCCACGCACGACGAAGGTCTTCTGGCCCGACTCAGCACATTCGACGAAATGTATACCGATCCTTTCCTCTGCGGCATATTCGGAACGGAGCAGATCGTTCCCAACCAGCTTTATGGCTCGTGGGAAAACCGTACCGGACGCATCTTCATTCCCCTGAACCAAACTCATCAGGATGATATGATTTCCGGTCAGTTCCTGAAGGCTCTGACGGAATCGGTTTCCACCGCCATGGGTGCACCGAATCCTCTGCCCGGCGATGACCTGGTCTATGGCTGGAAGGTCGTTGCCCATATTTTGATGATTATCGGCCTTGTGGGCGCTCTCTTTGCACTGGGCGGTCTGCTGGTAGACTCTCGCCTTTTTGAGAGCCTGAAGCTCAAGGCTCCCGAACACTCCGGCGGACTGAAGGCCGGCACCAAGGGCTTTTGGATCGCGGCCGTCATTCTCACGCTGATTCCCGTTGCACTCTTTTTCCCGGGGACGGCAGTGGGCAACGCAATGGCCTCCAATGCCCTATTCCAACTGGGCACTACCCCCAACGGATATGTGGTATGGATGCTGTTCTCGGCTTGTGCGCTGCTTGTATATCTGCTGGTCTATCACTTTGCCGTGGGCAAAAAGCTTGGCGCTACCGCGAAGTCCTACGGCCTTGCTACCTCGGACGGAGAGGGGTTCCGCTTCGGCCATATCCTGAAATCCGCCATCCTGGCTTTGGCGCTGTTCCTCTTTGCTTATGGGGTGCTCCTCATGATTTTCCGCCACGCCAACACGGATATCCATGTCTGGACCAACAGCCTGCGTCCCTTCAACGCGGCGCGTTCTCAGACCATGCCTTGGTACTTCCTGGCGATTCTGCCCTACTTCGCGCTGTTCCAGCTCTGCGGCAGTGTTTTGGACTTCGGGGATGATCGCAAGGGCAAGGTGAAGAGCATCGTTCTGGGCACTTTGATCTGCCTGGCGGGCATGATCCTTTTGCTGGCCTTCCATGAGATAACGCTCCGAACCAATCGGCCTTTCTATACCGGCCACTTTGCGCACTTCTACTTAGACCTGCTCACCAACCTGCTGCCGCAGTTCGCCATCGCATCCGCATTGGCATCTTATCTGCGCAAAAAGACGAACAGCGTTTATGTCGGTGTGTTCCTCGGAACTGCCATGCTGGCCTTCGGAATGGTGTGCACAAACAGCCTTGCCATGATCATCTCCTGACGAATATGGTGAAAAGAATTCGTTTTGGGATTATGGATTTATGATTAATTGATTTGAGGACCGAGAGCAACTGCTCTCGGTCCTCTTTGACGGAGTGATCCTTGTTGCGGTCCTTCAAGGAAGACCGCCGGACGGACGAGGAAATACCGGATTTTATGAAATCGTTCGGCTGGGCGAGGCGGACAAAAAATCAATAGCAGACCGCGGGTACACCGTTGTGGACTTAAATGACGCCACAGCGGAGCCCGCGGTTTTTGCGTTTATTTTATTTTGCCGCGACGCCGTCGATATATGGCTTGCCGCGCTGCGCCTCGCGGATGAGCTCCTTCATGGGCTTTGTCAGATACGTGTCCTTGCGGCATATGAGCGATCACTCCATGCGGGTGTACGGCTCGGGCAGCTCGTAGGAATAGACGGGGAAACGCGTTTTGTAAAAGCTGATGCAGCTTTTCGGGAAGCAGGCGACGCCCATTCCCGCAACAACGTTTGAAAAAATCGTGCTGAGACTCGACGATTCGAGCACCTGCTTGGACTTCACTCCTATATGCTCGGCAAAGCGGTCGTACAGGATGCGGCACACGCAGCCGGTCGGAAACGACAGAATTTGATTTTGCAGGAGCTTTTTGAAATCGACGGTCTCGCCGCAGTCCTTATTCGTGACGATGACGACGTGGTCCTCGCCGATGACCCATTTGCGGATATCCGGATGCTCGACGTCTCCCGATACGAAGGCGAGGTCGCAGCTGTGACCCAGCACCCTTTCCACCAGCCCGTTGGGACCGAAGGTGGGACCGTTTTCAATCTGAACCGAGACCTTGGGGTGCTTGTCGCTGTAGCCTGTGAGTATTTCAGGGAGGATGGAGACCGCGATAGACTCAAGCGTTCCGATGTTTATACAGCAGCCCGAGGCGTGGTTTTCCATCGCCTTGGTCATCTCGCCCGACATATGCAGCATTTTGACGGCATGGCAAAGCGCCTCTCACGCGCGATAGTGCCGCAAGAGTTGCTAATTATTTTAAGGATATAAATGCTGCATGGCTAATGGGCGAAAGTAAGTTTAAAACAAAATTTGAGCAAGCGTATTATGATGAATGCCCGACACATGAAGAATGTGCCTGGACGTAAGACTGACATGAAGGATGCCCAGTGGATCGCCACATTGCTTAGGGCGGGATTGCTCAAAGGCAGCTTTATCCCGGATAAAGCATTCCGAGAGCTGCGGCATCTGACCCGGTATCGCAAGAGCGTTGTCCATGACATTACGGCACAAAAGAACCGGATCGATAAATTCCTGCAAAGTTCCGGATTCCGCTTCACTGCATTCCTTTCGGATACCTTTGGTGCTTCCGGAAGAAACATCGTTCGGCATCTTATTGAGCACGGCAGCATTGACCGGGAAGCGTTGGATAAGTGTCTGAAGACCAAAACCAGAAACCGAATTGACGAGATACTTGTTGCACTGAATGGATCACTTTCCGAGCATCAGCGCAGATTCCTGAATATGGTGTTTTGGCATCTGGAAGATTTGGAAGCACATAAGCATACTGTTGAGGACGAAATCACCGAGGAAGTTCTGAAACATACTGATGCACTGAATCTCCTTTGCTCCATTCCCGGAATTGATGTCACTGCAGCAGCTGCTATCATTGCGGAAATCGGTACTGATATGAGTTCATTCCCGGATTCCCAACACATTTGCTCCTGGGTGGGACTGAGTCCAGGCAACAACGAGAGTGCTGGTAAACGAAAGAGCGTCCATATCAATAAAGGCAATCCTTATCTGAAGAACATGCTGTGCGAGGTCGCGTGGATCATGGCATCTCACCGCAAACTGTATCTTTCCGGCTGGTACTGGAAAGTGAAACAGCGGAAGGGAGCGAAGCGGGCAACGATTGCGTTGGCCCGGAAGATCCTTTCCATCATCTACACCATGCTGAAAACCGGAACTCCCTATAATGAGGAATGCTTTGAACAGCGCAGACTGCGATGCGAACGGAAACGTGCAAACCGCTTGGTGAATGAATTGCAGAAGCTGGGCTACGTAGTGGTAGCACCCGACTGATGCTTACTCCCATATTGCTCCGCCAGCGACAGGCAAGGCCTGCCGCTATTTGTGCTGTGAATCTTTCATCTATGAGGCGTTGAAAAACGCTTTGTCAAGGTTCACGCTACGACTTATTTTCGTAGCAAGGTGCAGTTGAGAGGGTTTATCCCCTCAAGGGGTAGAACACGAGAAAGGCAAAAATATAAGGGTCCGAGAAATTTTTCTAAAATTTTTTCATACAACCTTCATTTGCTTGTTCTATGGAATCAGCAGATACAAAAAAAGACCCAGCTACCATGACTGGCAACTGGGTCTTAAACTTTATGATATGGAATATATGGGAATAAACTTCGGCAAGGAGATTCAAACCGAAACAAAAGCACTAAAAGTTAAAAATTGATCTCTGCACAGGTTTCCCCAAACGAGGAAAGTAGGCAAATTTTCCCCTATTTTTTAACCCATTATGGGTCTAAAAACAAGTTTTCCCCTATGGTTAACCCATTAAAAAGGGGATAAAGAGCATCAAATTTCCTCAAACAGAAACAGAAGTATCAAAAATAAAAAGCCCCGAAAACGTAGTGTTTTCAGGGCTTTTGAGCATTTTGTAAGAGAAATTATCTCTTGCTGAACTGAGGTGCGCGACGAGCGGCTTTGAGGCCGTACTTCTTACGCTCTTTCATTCTCGGGTCACGGGTCAGCAGGCCGGCAGCCTTCAGGGGCGCACGGTAGCTGTCCTCGACCTGGAGCAGCGCACGGGCGATGCCATGACGGATCGCGCCGGCCTGGCCGGTCACGCCGCCGCCGGTCACGGTGGCTTCGACGTCGAACTTGCCCATGGTATCGGTCGCAGCGAAGGGCTGACGAACGATGAGCTTCAGGGTCTCGAGACCGAAGTAGTCATCCAGAGGACGGCCGTTGACGGTGATGCTGCCGGTGCCGTTCGGGAACAGGTGCACACGCGCGACGGAGGACTTTCTGCGGCCGGTGCCGTACATATAGGCTTTCTTGCTCGTATAAGTTGCCATGTTCTATTTCCTCCTTCTCAGCGATCCCAGACTTCGGGCTTCTGTGCCGCATGGGGATGCTCGGCGCCGCGATAGATCTTCAGGCGCTTGAGCTGCCACTGGGCGATGGTGTTCTTCTGCAGCATGCCGCGCACAGCCAGACGCATAGCCAGCTCGGGCTTGTCCTTCATGAGCTTCTTGTACTGCGTCTCGTGCAGGCCGCCGGGATAACCGGAGTGCGTGCGGTAGTACTTCTGCTCGAGCTTCTTGCCGGTGAGCACTGCCTGCTCGGCGTTGATGATGATGACAAAGTCGCCGCAGTCAACGTGCGGGGTGTAGTCGGTCTTGAGCTTGCCGCGCAGCAGATCGGCAGCGAGCGCTGCGGTCTTGCCCATCGGCTTGCCGGCTGCATCCAGAACGTACCACTTGCGGGTGACGGTGTCCTTGTTCAGCAAAGTAGTGGACATATTCGTGCCTCCAATTAGAATGTGTTGAAAAACATTTTGACATTTTTCAGGCGCGAACGTAGAATAGGTCTCACATTCGCGCTTATCTTTTATACCACAATCGGTGGTACCTGTCAACGGAATTTTGATTTAGATATCACTTTGCTCTCGAAATCTCCGTTTTACTCCGTTTTACGCTTGAATTCGCAGTTTCTATTTTCATTTTGGAGGTCCCGCTATGAACGACCTGAACGCGTTCACCGGTCTGGTGCGCCGGTGCGTGGAGGATTATGACATGATCGCGCCGGGCGACACCGTCGCCGTCGGCGTCTCGGGCGGCAAGGATTCGCTCGTGCTGCTAATGGCGCTCAACGAGCTGCGCCGGTACTATCCGAAGCCGTTTGCGCTCGAGGCCATCACGGTCGAGCTCGGGTTCGACGGCATGGATTTCACGCCGGTGGCAGAGCTGTGCGAAACGCTCGGCGTGCCGTACACCCGCCTGAAAACGGATATCAAAGAGGTCGTGTTCGACGTGCGCAAAGAGGATAACCCCTGCTCCCTGTGCGCCAAGATGCGCCGCGGCGCACTGTGCACCGCGCTCAGCGAGCGCGGCATTACGAAGCTCGCGCTCGGCCACCACTTTGACGACGCGGTCGAGACGTTCCTGCTCTCGCTCGTGTACGAGGGGCGCATCAGCTGCTTTCAGCCGGTGACGCACATGACGCGCACGGGCGTGGATCAGATCCGCCCGCTGCTCTACGCCGGCGAGGGGCGCATCGCCAATCTGGCGAAGGCGCTGGCGCTGCCGATCGTCGAAAACCCCTGCCCCGAGGACCGCGGCAGCAAGCGTTACGAGATCAAGCAGTTCATCCGCACCATGAGCCAGACTTATCCCGACCTGCGCAGCAAGGTGTTCGGCGCCATCCAGCGCGCACCGCTCGACGGCTGGGAAAAGGCGCGCTGAGCAGGACCAGACAAAATACGACAAGCCCGATGGGAAGATCCCATCGGGCTTGTGTTGTTGAAATGAAGTCTCAGAGGACGTTCTGGCAGAAACGCATGATGACCGCAGCGGTCTGTGCGCGGGTCGCGTCACCCTTCGGCTGAAGGGTAACAACGCCCATACCATTGTCCGCGCCGCAGATCAGGCCCTGTGCAACAGCCCAGGACATCGCCGTGCGGGCATAGCCGGAAATGGAGCTGTAGTCCGGATAACCGGTCAGGTCAGCGGTATCGAACACATCCAGATCCAGAACATTCTTGGCGTAGTTATAGAGGATGGTCGCCATGTCCTGACGGGTGACCGGTGCGTTCGGGGAGAACGTGGTGGCGCTCGTGCCGCTCACTACGCCCTTCTCAGCCGCCCAGTTGACCGCATCGACATACCAGCTGTCGGTCAGATCGGTGAAGGGGCTGGTCTTGGCAGCCTTCGGGGAACCGGCCTGGCAGTAGAGCATCTCCACAAGCTGCGCACGCGTGGTCACAACGTTCGGAGCGATGGTGGTGGCGCTCGTGCCGCTCATGATGCCGTTCTGGATGCAGTAGTCAAGACCCTCGTGCGCCCAGTTGGTGTAGGACGGCATGTCGGTGAAGCGGGCGCCCGGGCAGATGTGCGCGTCGGACGAGCTGCTCACCGGGATGCTGTTGAGCATCTTGGCCAGCTCGAAGAACTTGGCCTGCAGCATGGCGTGGGTGGACTTCTGCGTCTGGCCGACCATGTTGATGTGGTCGGTGCCGTCGATCTTCTCGATGTAGTTCCAGACGCCCATCTTGGTGCCGGCCTTGAAGGTCATCTTGCCGTCGGCGCCGACGCCGTAGTTTTCATTGTACTTATCCGTGGAGTTCTCATGCGGGCGGATGGCGGAGCGGACGGAGACAATGCCGTCATTCTCCCACCACTCCGGCGTGATGTTCACGTGGCCGACCGCGTAGTTGACGTGGCTGCCCATGTAGGTGCTGCTCTTGAGCATCATCGGGTTCATGCTGGCGTTCGGCAGATAGTGGCCGGTCAGCGGTTCCCGATGGGTGTTCGAGCAGGCGACGGAGAAGTAATAGATATCATCCTGAGCCTTGGCATAGCCGTTGAGCACGGCCGCACCGTCGACGTCGAGGTCGTAGACGCTCAGGTCGTTGGTGTGCTGGGTCCAGATCTTGCTGTTAATCACGCGATTGAAGTAGCTGGAATAAGACTCGTTGGGCTGGCGCACCAGACCCCACTGATCGAGCTTGAAGTCCAGACCGAAGTTGTTCTCGTTGACATTGGCACCGGCAACGGAGCCGATGATGCCCATGGCATACTGCGCCAGATCGCCGATGTTCTGATAGACCTTCGTGTCATACTGGCTGCCGTCGTGCGGCGTGCAGAGCGTCGTGATGCTCTCGATCCAGTGGCGGCTCTCGCCGGTGAACAGCGGGCTGATGTCGCCGCCGCGGCTGGCGTTGCGCTCATCGGCGTCACCGTTTTCGAGCAGCTGTGCGAGCATGCGGATCGTCTCGCCGCCCATGCTGTGGCCGACCAGATGCACCTTGAGCTCACTGTCGGGGTTGTTCAGCTCTGGCAGGACGCCCGGGAACGTGCGGCCGTAGCGGGCATGGCCGTTGGTGGCGGAGTGGTATGCGCCGTAGTCGACCGTGCCGCCGACGAGGTAGGCATACAGCTCACAGGCGCGGTCCCAGTTGCTGGCAACGGGGCCGATGGACGGGGTGTAGACCTTGTAGCCGGCATCGTTGAGGATGTCGCGCAGGCTGCTGAAGCCGCCCCAGTAGTTCAGGCCGAGCACTTCCGTGCCGCCCCAACCGAACAGGCCGTGCACCAGCACGATCGGATAGTGGTTGCCGTCCGAGGACAGCAGCTCCGGCAGATCCGCGTCCGTCAGTTCCTCAGCGGAGGCCGCATGATCGGCGTCATAGTCCGCCGTGTCGGCAACGCTTGCTGCGAAACCGGGCATGCAGAGCACCATGGCCAGAACCAGAACGGTGGCGAGCACTCTGCTCCACGTTTTCTTCATGAAAAATCCCTCCAATAGATTTGGGGCAGCATTGAAATCTGTCCCCTTTTTATGGTTACACTATAGTGCCGCTGCAAGAAAAGAACAATCCTCACAGCGGTACAAATGTAACACTTTTGCGCAATTTCAAGTGCTTGATGAAACACGCGTCACCATTGTGTGCGCCCGGATACAGAACGCTGACAAACAAAAAAGCCTGCCGTCCGCGGGATGCGGACAGCAGGCTTTGTACTGTGGAATCAGATCATGATGCCGCGCTTTTTGGCCTCGAAGGTCAGCTCGTCGCGGAAGTCGGGGTGCGCGATGGCGATCAGCTGGCGGGCACGCTCGCCGAGGCTGCGGCCGCGCAGATGCGCCACGCCGTACTCGGTGACGATGTAGTCGACATCGTTCTTGCTCGTCGTGACGACGGCGCCCGGGGTGAGGATGGACTTGATCTTGCTGATCGTGCCGCCCTTGGCCGTGGACGTGAAGGCGATGAAGCTCTTGCCGCCGCGGGACTGGCAGGCGCCGCGGACATAGTCGATCTGGCCGCCGGAGCCGGACATATGCTTCGTGCCGACCGACTCGGCGCAGACCTGACCGAAGAGGTCGACCTCGACCGCCGCGTTGATAGAGATCATGTTGTCGTTCTGGCAGATGACGTCCGGGTCGTTGACGTATTCGACCGGCAGGATCTCGACGGCCGGGTTATCGTCGATATAATCATAAATGCGCTGCGAACCGAAGGCAAACGTCGTGACGGTCTTGCCGCGGTGGATCTGCTTTTTGCTGTTGTTGACCGCGCCGCACTCGATGAGCTCGACCATGGAGTCGGTAAACATCTCGGTGTGGATGCCGAGGTCGTGCTTGCTCTTGAGCGCCATGCCGGTCGCGTCCGGGATCGCGCCGATGCCGAGCTGCAGGCACGCGCCGTCCGGGATGCGCTCGGCGATAAGACCGCCGATCGTCTTGCTCACCTCGTCGAGCTGGACCGGCGGCAGGACCGGCAAGTCGTGGTTGTACTCCACGATGGCATCGACCTGCGAAATGTGGATCAGCGAGCCGCACAGGCCGCGGGGCTGACGGTCGTTGACCTCGAGGAAGATTCGCTTGGTCTTGTCGAGCATGGCGTCGATATACGAACCGTTGAGCGCCAGGCTGAAGTAGCCGTGGCGGTCCATCGGCGCGACCTCGACGCACACGGCGTCATAGTCGTACTCCGTGCGGATGCGGGTCGGGAAATCGCGGTAATACGCCGGGATGATGTCGGCATAGCCGGCGTTGACCGCCTTGCGTGCCGCGCTGCTGGAAAACCAGCTGTAGCCGGTCATCTTGCCAGCCAGCGTGGGGTCGGTGTAAAACTCGAACGGATACGCATCGAGCAGGGCCTGCACCTTCACGCCCGTAATATCGCTGTTGCGGATGTGCTCCGCGATCGCGGTCATGATAGCCGGCGTCTGCGAGGTCGCCGTGTCCATGCCGAGCAGCCAGCCGGACTGCACCTGCTGGGCAATCTTATCCGGCGTCGTCAGTTTTTCCTGATACATCTTCTGATAGTCTGTCATAATTTGCTCTCCTAAAACAAAAAATATGAACACATGGGTACAAATAATATACACGATTCGAAAACGTAATTCAAGAGGGCGCAGGGGCGTTTTACGATCATCGCAAAAAATCAGTCACATTTTCAGGAAAATGAGAGGTTTTCTCACGCAGGAAAGTATGATATGATAGGATGAGATTTGTTTGAATTCTTGAAAGAATCCTTTTTCATGCGGCGCTCATTTTTTCCGGTTACAATGACGAACGTCGCATCACGCAGCAGGTCTCCCCTGCCAATTTTGAAAACAAGGAATGATACGACAACATGACGATCACGATTGTCTGTGATATTCTGGGCGAAGAAAACAACGGCACCACGATCGCCTGCATGAACCTCATCCGCTTCCTGCACGCGCAGGGGCACACCGTGCGCGTGGTCTGCGCCGATCAGGACAAGGCCGGCAACGAGTGCTTTTACGTCGTGCCGGAGCTGAACCTCTACCTGCTCAACCCGATCGTGGAGCGCAATGGCGTGACGCTGCCGCGCGTGGACAAGGCCCTTCTCGAGGATGCGATCCGCGACTGCGACGTCGTACACACGACGTTCGTGCTGCAGCTGTCGCACACGGCGGTGAAGATCGCCAAGGCGTACAACAAGCCCATCACCTCCAGCTTCCACTGCCAGGCCGAAAACGTCACGGCGCACTTTCTGTGCAAGGATCTCGATGCGATCAACCGCGGCGTCTACCGCGCCTGCTACCAGATGGTCTATCAGTATTCGGACATCATCCATTACCCGACACAGTTCATCCGCGACACGTTTGAGTCCGTCGTCGGCCCGACGAACGGCCGCGTGATCTCCAACGGCGTCAACAGCATGTTCACGCCCGGCCCGGCCAAGCGACCGGAGGGACTCGAGGACAAGTTCCTCATCGTCTCGACCGGCCGCCTGTCGAGCGAAAAGAATCAGGAGATTCTCATCGAGGCCATCGGCCGCTCGGCCCACCGCGAGCAGATCCACCTCATCCTCGCCGGTGAAGGCCCCCGCGAGGAGCATTACCGTCATCTGGCGGAAAAATACGGTGTCGACATGGAGATCGCGTTTTTCTCGCGGCAGGATCTGCTGAATCTGCTGCGCTGCGCCGACCTCTACTGCCACCCCGCCGAGGTGGAGATCGAGTCCATCGCCTGCCTGGAGGCCATTGCCTGCGGACTGGTGCCGGTCATCGCTAACTCCCCGAAGAGTGCGGCCAAAGCGTTTGCGCTTGATGAGAAGTCCTTATTTAAAAATAAAGACCCAGAAGACATGGCCGCCAAGATCGACTATTGGGTCGAGCATCCGGCCGAGCGCGCAGACTACAGCCGGAAGTATCTCGAGAGCGGCACGCAGTTTGAACAGCAGAGCTGCATGCGGCAGATGGAGCAGATGCTCTACGATGCCGCTGCCCTGTGCGGCGAAGCGACATGAGCCGCAAGACCGTTTATTATCACGACCCGCTGCACGACGACTTTGCGCCGACGAACGGGCGCATCCGGCCAAAGCCGATCGGCGCCGACTTTCCTTACGAGCACCCCAGCCCGGTCTGGCAGGCGCTCGCGTTTGTCGTCTACCGGCTGGTCATGACGCCGTTCCTGTTTTTGTACTGCAAGCTCGTTTTCGGTCTGCGGATCGAAAACCGCAAGGCATTGTGTGACCTGTCCGGCGGCTGCTTTCTCTACGGCAACCACACGAACACGCTCGCGGATGCCTTTATCCCGACGCTGCTGGCGTTCCCGCGCCGGGCAAGCATTGTCACCGCGGCGGACACGGTCTCCATTCCGTGCCTGCGCAACATCGTGCAGATGCTCGGAGCCGTCCCGCTGGCGGACACGATCGACGGCACGCGGCAGTTTCTCGCCGCGCTGCACCGGCGGCTGGAGCGCCGTCAGGCCGTTATGATCTACCCGGAGGCGCATATATGGCCATATTATAATGGTATCCGCCCGTTCCCGGACACGGCATTTGCCTACCCGGTGCGCGAGCAGGTGCCCGCCGTCGGCGTAGTGGTCGTCTACCGGCAGCGGAAGCTGCTGCGGTTTCTGCCGCCGTGCATCACCGTTGTCGTCAGCGATCCGTTCTATCCCGACCCCGCGCTGCCGCCGCGCAGCGCCCGCCGGGACCTGCACCGGAAAGTCTACACATTCATGTGCGATACCGTCGCTCAGCGCAGCAGCTATGCGCACATCGAATATCGCCCCGCACAGGACACACAACCGGCCGCGCAATGACCGCGCCGCACGACCAGAAAGGTGGGATCCCGCTTGGCACATTTGACCGAAGCCGCCATCCAGGACACATTCCTGAAGCTGCTGTCTGAGCAGCCGTTTGACAAGATCACCGTGACCCAGCTCGTAGACGAATGTCAGATCACGCGTCGGACATTTTACTACCATTACTCCGACCTGTACGAGCTGCTCGACACCATCCTCCGCCGCGAGACCGAGCGCGCGCTCGACGAATTTGAGGCGACCGGCAGCTGGGAGGAGTGCATGATCACCGCCTCCCGCTTCGCGCGCGAGCACAAGCGCGCCGTATATCACATCTACACCTCCTCGCACCGTCTGGAGCTGGAGAAGCACGTGGACCGCATTTCCGGGGAAATGATGCACAGCTATGTCGAGGAGCAGGCCCGCGGCCTGCGCGTGAGCGCGCAGGACAAAAAGCTCGTGTGCGACCTCTACCGCTTCGGCATCACGGACATTTTCTATGAATGGCTCGAAAACGGCATGAAAGAGGATCTCGAGGCGCAGATCCGCCGCCTGAGCCTGCTGTTCACCGGCAACATCCGCGCTTCCCTGTCCCGGGTGCAGATCCCGGCGGAAGCCTAACCATCCCCCGGTGGGCACGGTCGTGTGTCCGCCGGGTTCATTTCACCAGCAAAGGAGATTTGTCATGCCCATTCTCGATCATCTGGAGCCGCGTGCCGTCTTTTCCTATTTTGAGCTGCTGTGCGCTATCCCGCACGGCTCCGGCAGCACGAAAGAAATCAGCGATTACCTCGTCCGCTTTGCGGCCGAACATCATTTGCGCCATATTCAGGACGCGCACAACAATGTCGTCATCTTCGCCCCGGGCACACCGGGGTACGAAGCCGCCGCCCCGGTCATCCTGCAGGGGCATATGGACATGGTCTGTGAGACCGCGCCGGACTGCACGAAGGACATGGCCCGTGAGGGGCTGGACCTCTTCGTGGACGGCGACACGATCGGCGCGCGCGGCACGACGCTCGGCGGGGACGACGGCATCGCCGTGGCCATGGCGCTGGCGATCCTGGATGCGGACGACATTCCCCATCCCCCGCTCGAGGTCGTCATCACCGTCGATGAGGAGACCGGCATGCTCGGCGCGGCTGCGCTGGACGCGTCCGTCCTCAAGGGCCGCACGATGCTCAACCTCGACTCCGAGGACGAGGGCGTGCTCACCGTCAGCTGCGCCGGCGGCAACGTGTCCGTGTGCACGCTGCCGGGCACGCGCACGCCGTTTTCCGGCGCGGCGCTGACCGTCACGGTCGGTGGCCTGCTCGGCGGCCACTCGGGCGCGGAGATCGACAAGGGCCGCGGCAACGCAAACCTCCTCATGGGGCGCGTGCTGTACGCGATCAGCGAGCGCACACCGCTGCGGCTCGTCTCCGTCGCCGGCGGCCTGAAGGACAACGCCATCCCGCGCGAGAGCCGGGCTGTTATTATGGCGGCTGATACTGCCGCCGCGCAGGCGGCCATCGCGGATATGGATGCTGCGCTCCGGCACGAATACGCGGCCGCCGACCCGGATGTGTTCGTGCGTGCCGAGACGGCACAGCCGCAGCAGCTGCCGATGGACGAGGCATCCACGCAGCGCGCTGTGTGCATGCTCTGCTGCCTGCCGAACGGCATCCAGGCCATGAGCCGGGACATTCCGGGCCTCGTGCAGACGTCGCTGAATCTCGGCATCCTGACGACGGATGCGGACACCGTGCAGGCATCGTTCTGCGTGCGCAGCAGCGTTTCCTCTCAAAAAGAGATGCTCGTCGCGCGCCTGCGCTGCCTGATGGCGCAGCTCGGCGGCACGGTGGCCGTCTCGGGCGACTACCCCGCGTGGGAATACCGCAAGGACTCGCCCCTGCGCGAGCGCATGGTCGCCGTCTTTCGCGAACAATATGGCCGCGATCCGAAGGTCGAGGCCATCCACGCGGGCGTCGAGTGCGGGCTGTTCGCCGGAAAGCTGCCGGGGCTCGACTGCGTGTCCTTCGGCCCCGATCTGACGGAGATCCACACCTGCCGCGAGCGGATGCACATTGCCTCCGTGCAGCGCGTCTGGCGCTACACGCTCGAGGTGCTGCGCCGCTGCAAATGAGCAAACACGCAAAAACCGCCCTGCACCGATCGGTGCAGGGCGGTTTGCCGTATGCGCAATTACTTGCGCAGTTCGTGCTCGTCGCTGCGCTTGCGCGCGGCCACGGCCACAAGGCCGGAGAGCGCGACGAGCGCGATCATGTTCGGCAGCACCATGAGCTGGTTGAACATGTCCGTCAGCTCCCAGACAAGATCATTGGACAGGCAGGAGCCGAGGAAGATGAAGATGATGGCGATGATGGAGTAGGCAAGGTTCGCCTTCTTGCCGAAGAGATAGTTGACATTGATGCGGCCGAAGAGGTTCCAGCCGACGATCGTCGAGAATGCGAAAAACAGCAGGCAGATGGCCACGAATGCATTGCCGAGCGTATCGCCGAACACGTTCGAGAACGCGAGCTGCGCCATGTTTGTCTTGGAGATACCGTCGACCGCGCCATGGGCCAGCGGGCCGTTGCCGGCGTAGAGCGTGCAGATGACGACCAGCGCCGTCATGGTCAGAACGACGAACGTGTCGATGAACACACCGATCATCGCGACCGTGCCCTGCTCGTGCGGGCTCTTGACATTGGCCAGCGCGTGCGCGTGCGGCGTGGAGCCCATGCCGGCCTCGTTCGAGAACAGGCCGCGCTTGGCGCCCTGGCTGATGGCCGTCTTGAGTGCGTAGCCGATGCCGCCGCCGATGATGGACTGCGGCGCGAACGCGTACTTGAAGATCATGCCGAAGGTCTCCGGCACGTAGCGGATGCGGGCGATGAGCACGATCAGACCGCCGAGCAGATACAGGCAGGCCATGATCGGCACGATCTTTTCCGTGACGGAGGCGATGCGCTGCACGCCGCCGATGAAGATGAACGCCGCGATAGCGGAAACGATCAGGCCCATGACCCAGCTCGGGATGTGGAACGCGTTCTGGCACGCCTCGCCGATGGAGTTGGACTGCACCATGGAGCCCATGAAGCCGAGCGCCAGAATGATCGCGACCGCGAAGAAACCGGCCAGGAACTTGCCGAAGCCGTTCGGGAACGCGCGCTTGATGTAGTACACCGGGCCGCCGAGGACCGTGCCGTCCGGCTCGACCACACGCGTCTCCTGCGCGAGCACCGCCTCGGCATAGATCGTCGCCATGCCGAAGAACGCGATGATCCACATCCAGAAGATCGCGCCGGGGCCGCCGATGAGGATCGCGCCGCAGGCGCCGACGATGTTGCCGGTGCCGACCTGCGCCGCGACGGCCGTCGCCAGTGCCTGGAACGAGCTCATGCCGGACTTGTGCTTCTCGCCGTTGAGGCTGAACTCACCGAAGAAGCGCCGCCAGCCCTCGCCGAAGCAGCGCACCTGCACGAACTTCGTGCGGATGGTGAAATACAGACCCGCGCCGAGGAGCAGGATGATCAGCACGTAGTCTGACAGGTACATGTTGATGGTCTGCACGATTTTGAGTAAGGTATCCATGTTGTTTCTCCCTCTGCATTGAATTTTTGCAAAGCAAAAAGCTGCCGGTCGTTTTGACCAGCAGCTCCAGAGAACAAACAGCGCCTGAACGCCCGCACAAGTCGGGCACTCGCTCTGTCCTTTTGCCTGAGAGATTCGGCTTTCGCCTTGCACCTTCGGCACCCGCTTTCTGCGGGATTCTCCAGAGTTCCTCCGCCTCCAGTCTCGGCCGGGCCGATCCTTGAGGTTTCGACGGATATTTATTTGATTGCGTGAAGTATTATTGCATACGCATATAGGGCTTGTCAAGCCCCTGCTTCAAAAAAAGTTCACAAATTTCCGGTGCCGTACATCAGCGCCGTGAGCGCGACGACCGGCGCCGTTTCGCACCGCAGAATCCGCTCACCCATGGAGCAGATGTGCATGCCGAGCTTGCGGGCCATGTCGGCCTCGAATTCGGCAAAGCCGCCCTCCGGCCCCGTGATGATGGCTGCCGAGGCGATCGGCTGTGCAGTGTGCTCGATCGCGTCGCGGATCGTCTCGCGCTCGCCGGTCTCGTACATAAACAGCGGCAGGTCCGTGTGCAGCGCGCCGTTGAGCACGGCGACGAAGTCTGCCTCATAGCGCACCTGCGGGATGATACCGCGGCCGGACTGCTTGGCCGCCTCCTCGGCAATGCGCTGCCAGCGCTCGAGCTTCTTTTCCATATTGACCGCCTTGGCCACGCAGCGCGTGCAGGAGAAAAACACGATCTCGGACGCACCTGCCTCCGTGCACTTCTGCACAAGAAAGTCGCTGCGCTCCCCCTTCGGCAGGCCGGCAAACACCGTCGTGCGCACGGTTGGCTCGGCCTTGCACGGCACGACCTCGATGACCTCGGCCTCGGCCTCGTGCTCCAGCGTCTGCACCAGGCGGCACTTATAGTCGCGCCCTGCCCCGTCGCAGATGACAATATCGTCCCCCGCGCGCAGACGCAGCACGCGGATGTGGTCGGCGTCGCGGCCGCGGATGATTGCCCGGCCGTTCGGGAAGTTGGTGCCTGCTATGAAAAATCGAGCCATAATGGTCGCCTCCGACGGAAAAGTCTCTGCCGTGATTATGGCACACTTCGCACGTTTTTGCAAGCCGGGCCATAGCATGGTGTGGGGGTATGGACGATGCAGGATTCCGTTTTTCTCGATAACCGCACATTTCAGCGCGTCTGGCAGCGCGTGGCGGGCAGCACAGGTGCGCCCGCAGCCGCACCGCCGGAGGCCGACACGCTGACCGACCTGCTTGCCGAGTGCATCCGCGCCAAGGCAGCCGGAGCCGCGTTTTATGCAGCGCTCTCGCAGCGCATCCGCACCGGGCGGCAGCAGCTCCTTTGCATCGCGGCGCAGGAGCGGGCGCACCAAAAAGAGCTGCAGGTGGAGTACTTCCTGCGCACGGGCAAGCGCTGCGTCCCGCCTGCCGCCTGCCCGCGTCTGGGCACGGCGGTGCAGGATCTGCGCAGCGTCTATACGCAGGAGCTCGCGCTGGCGCAGCGGCTCGACGCGGCAGCGGACACCGCGCCGTCCCCGCTGCGGGAAACGCTGACCGCCATGGCGCAGCAGGACCGCTGCCACGCCCAAACCGTGCGAAACCTGCTCGCCTGCCTGCTGGGCTGAAACAAATCCGCGCAAAAAAATGCGTTTCTTTCAAAATGGGACTTGACTTTATGACAAATCTTGATTATAATATGCAAGCTGACAATTTGAAATGAAAGCAACCCGAACAGAACGTGGAGAAGTCGCGTAGCCTGGTCGAGCGCGCACGATTGGAAATCGTGTATACCCCACAAGGGTATCGAGGGTTCGAATCCCTCCTTCTCCGCCATAAGTCCACCGTAATTTTGATAGAATTACGGTGGACTTTTTCTATGCCCAAAAACCGCTTGAAATAGGGCTTTTCGGCTGTTCAGGCTCATAAACGAACCCCGCTGCAGGCAATTCTGCGGCGGGGTTTCGTGCGTTTTGCGCGGATTGTGGCGTTCTGTTCCGCTGTAATCATTAAACAGCCGAGTAATCGTTGAACTACTGGGGGTATTCGTTAAACCACCGAGTTCTGATAATACTCCTTATGAGAAAATCGGCGATGAAGTGCGGTCACTGGCGGATGAGGTACCGTTTGACATCCCCGATTCGTTGGAGTGGGTTCGGCTGGGCACCATTTCGTCCTATGCAGAAACCAAGCAGAAAATAAATGCAACAAGCGCCGATCCTTCGATTTGGGGACTGGATTTGGAGGACATCGAGAAAGGTAGCAGGCTTTTAGAGCATAAAACAGTCGGTGAACGCAAAGCAGTTGGTGATAAGACCGTATTTGCGAAGGGGGATATTCTCTACAGCAAGCTGTGCCCATACTTGTTGAAAATTCTTGTCGCCCTCGATGACGGCATTTGTACGCCAGAAATCGTACCATTCCGTGTATACGGCGGAATCAATCCGAACTACATCGTAAATTATCTAAAATCCCCTTATGTCGATAATCTCATCAACAGCATTACTTACGGCGTGAAGATGCCCAGAGTCGGCGCAGAAACAATGACCACTCTATTAGTGCCAATACCTCCCCTGGATGAGCAACGGCGTATCGTTGAGAAGATTGATGAGGTTGCCGCTGCTGTTTCTGCATACGATGTGGCATACCAAAAAACTGAAACCTTAAATTCAACCTTCCCCGAAGCCATCAAGAAGTCGATACTGCAAGACCCGTCTGACGAGCCTGCAGAAGCTCTGCTGAAGCGTATTCGGGCGGAGAAACAACGGATCATCAAGGAGGGCAAAATCAAAAAGGACAAGCACGAATCCATTATTTTCAGACGAGATAATGTCGCTCGAAATTATACGCAATGAAATAAGCACGGTTCAACAGGAATTGCTATTGAAGTTGGAAATAAAATCAATCGCCATGCTAGAATATGCACCAAAACAAGATTCCGAGGCCTGCTGAAAACAGGATCATCAGAATTGGCGATGGAGCTGTTTTTCTGATTTTTTACAAATCAGATGCGTTGCTCCGAGCATGGCAAATACTGCGATAGAGCGCAAATCGGGCGCAAATCCGGCCTGTAAATCTGTGAGGCCAAACAGCGTAGACAGCGCCATGCTGAGCGCGGTCGCAAGGATCATCGCTACAACGCACGGAC